>TARA_B100000963_G_scaffold345064_1_pt1 | contig 166302 bp, 132 predicted proteins | sample TARA_B100000963 | Tara Oceans TARA_B100000963 (sample SAMEA2622097) | marine metagenome | biome: marine biome (ENVO:00000447); feature: surface water layer (ENVO:00002042); material: "saline water (ENVO:00002010), including plankton (ENVO:xxxxxxxx)" | depth 5 m | reverse complement strand
CCCTTGTACCCAAAACAAGTGCGCTACCAAGCTGCGCCACTCACCGAACCTGCGTATCGGCGTGAACTTCATCACCGCTACGGGGTGCGCATACTACCGGCTTGCCCCTACCTCGTCAAACACTTTTTTACCCTAAAATTATCGTATGCTCACAAAGTCGACAACTCGATCTAAAATTAGTCAAATTTGCGCTCCTGACCAACAATTCACGTTTGTTGTTTTGCCTTAGCCGCTATACTTGTGGGAAAATATACGTGCTATCGTTTTTAATTAATTACTTCATTAAGCAGCCAGTAACTATGACCGCCCATTTGATTGACGGCAAACTTATTGCCAAACAAGTGCGACGAGACGTCGCTTTATATGTTGATTCACTAAAGCAAGCAGGCAAAAGGGAGCCCGGTTTGGCAGTGGTGCTGGTTGGCAGCGATCCAGCATCACAGGTTTATGTTTCTAATAAACGTAAAGCCTGTGACGAGGTGGGTTTTAATTCCCGTTCTTATGATTTACCGGCAGATACTTCACAACAACAGTTGCTCGACCTTGTCGATGAATTAAATGAAGACCCGGCTATCGACGGCATTCTGGTTCAATTACCGCTGCCTGCCGGACTCGATGCCGAACAAATTCTTGAGCGCATCCACCCCCACAAAGACGTTGATGGTTTTCATCCTTATAATATTGGCCGCCTGGCGCAGCGCATCCCGGCTTTACGCCCGTGCACACCTAAAGGCATCATGACCATGATTGAAGCCACTAAGCGTCCGGTAAAAGGATTGGATGCTGTGATTGTTGGCGCTTCTAATATTGTTGGTCGCCCGATGTCACTGGAGTTGTTGCTGGCCGGTTGTACGGTAACTACCTGCCATAAATTTACCCAGGATTTAAAAAGTCATGTCAGCCGCGCCGATTTAGTGGTAGTGGCCGTAGGCAAGCCCGCTTTTATACCGGGCGACTGGATCAAACCCGGCGCTATCGTGATTGATGTAGGTATCAACCGCACCGCTGCCGGTTCACTGGTCGGTGACGTGGAGTTTGATAAAGCGGTAGAACGCGCAGGCTGGATTACGCCGGTACCCGGCGGTGTTGGGCCCATGACCGTCGCCAGCCTGATTGAAAACACGCTGGAAGCCTACGTTAAATTCCATTCTTAATTTAAAGTCATGACTTACAGCCCCGAGACGCCAGCCTGCCTGCATGTGCAGCGTTGGCTTGATGATATGGTTATTGGCCATAATTTCTGCCCCTTTGCCCGCTTTGTACGAGACCAGCAGCGGATCCGCTTTGTGGACATTTCCTCATCAGACATGGCCCGGGTGTTGGAGACATTGCACGATGAATTTCTGCATCTGGATACCATCAGCCATACCTCCACAACCCTGATGGTGTTATCTGACGGCTGGCAGCAGTTTGATGACTATCTGATGCTCGTAGATGTCGCTCAGCAATCTCTGCGTCATTGGGGCTATGAAGGGGAATATCAGCTGGCCAGCTTTCATCCTGACTATCTGTTTGCCGGGGAAGCGGAACAGGCAGCCAGTCATTTTACTAACCGTGCTCCTCATCCTGTGATCCACATTATTCGTGAGGCAGAAATGGAGCTGGCACTTGCGCACCACCCAGATCCCGAGTCCATCCCGCAAACCAACATTGACACTACCGAAGCACTCGGTGAGGCTGCTCTGCGGGCTCAGCTTAAAGCGTGTCAAACTCCGCGTTAAGACCTCGCAGAGCGAAGGTTGTTAGGGACTGCCTGGCTGTTGCTGTAACTCGGCTTTAGGCGTTAATAGCCCCCGCGCCTGAAAATCGGTCAGCCGGAACATCCACTCGGTAAGTGAAGCCCCAACCAGATCGCCGGCCAGCAACAACGAGTAGCCCCCTTCGTCATCATCCATCTGATACAGCGTCAAGGTTAACTGTTTACCATCCTCGGCGGTGATATCGATGGTACGGCGTAGTTGCGTAGCAGCAGGTTTATTGATCAGCGGTTCAACACTGTCGTATTCGAAATTAACAATGTCATTCAGGGTGTGAGCCAGAACGCCGGGATAAGCCAGCGGTAACTTATTCTCACTGAGTTGCCAGTTGCCCTCTGCACTTTTAAAAAGGGTAAAAGCCGGGTCATCATCGATAACGATAGACTTGAGTGTCGTAAGTCCGGCATCAATAACGTCAGGCAACAACCACTCATAAGGTGTAAGCGGTAACGACAGGGTTTGGTCTATGAGATAACTCTGTTGTTGCAATGGCTCCCGCGCATAACGGCCCAGGCCACTGGATGCCAGATTACCAATTACCACGCGCCATTGCTGAGTATCCGTGGCAATAGTTAACAGGGTACTTTGTGCGCCCGGCTGAGTAACAGGTTCTACGCCAAGTAATGCATAGCGCGACGCTTTAGCGGTTTTTGGCTCAATAATATGTGCCCGGGACAGGGCACTAACGAAGCCAGCCAGTTTTTCCACATCAACCGGAAAGGTCATTACCGAGTCCAGATGGGTGGCGAGCCACTGCTCACCTTCCCGCCGCGCTTTAAACAGTGGTCCTTCTGTATTTTCAATGGTTATTTTCGTCAGCGAATGACTTTGTGACGCCAGTCCGCCCAATAATAAATGAGACTGAGAGGTCTGCTCGGGATGACGTTCAACGACTAAATAATAGCCGGCGCCTAACGTCACTACGACGAGTAAAAATAATATAACAACACGGGTCATGATCCGATGGCCTCCAGTGTTTTCTTCCCTGCTCTGCGACGCAGCAACCGCGCCAGCCCCCACAGTACAGTTACCAGTAATAATGGGCTGATGGCTATATTTAACAGCTTGAGATAGTGACCCAACTGATCGATATCCCTTTCAAACTGATAACGAACTTCCCGCAGTTCCCGCCGGATTTCGTTGCGCTGTGCAATAAACGTATCCAGCGCAGCCTGTTGTTCCGGGGTAAGCGTCAGCGCGCCAGACTCAGTCTGTACATTTTGCAGTTGGGCTAACTGTTCCTCTGTTTGCTGGAGTTGGTTTTGCAGGCGCTCTTCCTGTTCGCGGAAACGGGCTTCTGCCGCTACCTGCAATGCCTGCACCTGTTCAAACGGCCGCGCGTAGGTGCCCCGACCGCGAATACTGATCAGTGCATCACTGCCTGCCAGGTTTTCACTGGCGTTAATGATGGCGTCGCCATTATTGGCAAACGGCGTGTAAATCGTTTCGCCAAAGAAATTCGCCTGCTGCACCCAAAAGCGGTCGGCCAGCAGGTCGGCGTCGCTAACCACAATCAGGTTTAATTTAGCGGTTCGGCTCACATGGGCCATATTAAGCTCACTGGCGGATTCTGTTGCCGGTGCCTGGGTAAACGCCGATGTGGCCGGGCCACTGAACCGTGCTGCCAGAGTGATTCGCTGGGCGTCTGAACTATCAAGCATTCGCTGCAATGCTTGTGGATCCTGCGTCATAGCGTACTCAGCGCCATCCACTATCACCGCATCGGCAGACGAATAAGCCAGTGGAGTGAGGGTTAAATTACTGCTTTCAGCCAGCGTCAGAGGCGCGAAAGACGAACCGTTAACCAGTTCCAGATTGGCCGTAATCACATCCTCGCGATTAAGTTGCTCACCGGTCAGCCCGATAATGCCGGGGTGGCGGGTTACCGTACCTTCAGGAGTACGAATATCCAGACCCAGACGACCATCAAGTACCACCGAATCAAGCCCGGCATTAATCCCCCAGCTTGCCAGCAAGCCAAAGTCAGACTTGTTCGCTTCCAAAGAGCCCATCATGGCCATGGCATCCGACTCATAGTGGGGATCCACAAATAACAGGATCCGCCCCTGCCGCATGGCAAACTGGTCAATGGAGTACTGCAATGCCTCACCCAGGTTCTGCGGGTGTATAACCACCAGCACATCGGTATTTTCCGGAATTTGTGTGGCATCACTGCCAATGGTTGTGATGTCGTATAACTGACTTAGCTGGCTATAGAACGTCATGGCTGGCGTCATCTGACCGCTCATCGGATTTTGCCCGCCCATCAGGTTGATATCGGTAAGTAGTGTCAGCTGTACCGGCTCTGGCTCACTGAGCTGATAAATCAGTTTGCTGATATCGTATTCAAGGAATCGTTCCTTCTGCGGATCGAAAAAGTTTATCGTAAACTGATTATCAACCGCATTCGTGCCGGCCAGACCAAAGTAAATGGCATCACCTACCGGGCCAAGCGTTGCGCCGGTCAGGCCAAATTGATTGGCCCGATCTTCTGCTTCTGAAAAAGGCTCAGGATCGATGACATTTAAGGTAATTTTGCCATTTGCCCGGGATTCATATTCCTCCAGTAAACTCTGTACCCGGTTGGCATAGTTACGTAACGACGTCATGCCCTTCGAGGCGGTATCAGAGAAATAAAAGTTTAGTACGATGGGCTCATCGATATCATTTAACACCCGCTGGCTTCCCTCAGACAGGGAATACACCTGATCCTCGGTGAGATCAATGCGATAGTCACCCAGCATTTCATTGTTAATAACTACCAGCCCAAGACACAAGACTGCCAACAGCGAAAGGGTTAAAAAAGCGATTAATTTCTGCATGGTTAATCCGCCTTTTTCTGTTCAATAACAATCAGGCTGGCATAGAGCCATACCACCATGATTACGAAAAAATAGCCCACGTCATTCAGCGCCAGTACACCTTTGGCCATGGCCTCAAAGTGATTTAGAAAACTGAAGCTGGCGACAGTATCGAGAATAAGGTTTCCGGCCCAGGGCTGAAAAGCATCCAGCACAATACTGCTGCCCGACACCACAAACAGGAAACATACCACCACCGCCAGAATAAACGCTACCACCTGATTACGGGTGAAAGCCGACATACAGGTGCTGATAGCCAGAAAAGCGCCGGCCATAATCCAGCTACCAATATAGGCGGCCACAATAATGCCGTGGTCGGGCTCACCCAGAAAGTCGACACTGAGCCATAGCGGGAAAGTCAGCGCCATTGACAGTCCAAGCACCAGCCACGCGGCAATAAATTTACCCAGTACGGCTTCAGCAACAGTGATTGGCAAGGTCATAAGTAACTCTATAGAGCCGGACTTCCGTTCCTCCGCCCAACTGCGCATCGCTATCGCCGGCACCAGAAATAAATACAGCCAGGGGTGGAAATTAAAAAACGGGATCAAATCGGCCTGACCCCGTTCATACAGATTGCCAATAAAGAAAGTAAAGATGCCGGAAAGCATCAAAAAGATAGCAATAAAAACGTAAGCGACCGGGGTGGCGAAAAAGCTCGCAAATTCCCTTTTGGTGACAATCCAGATATTACCCATTGGCCGCCTCCGCCGTGGTGATATCCCGAAACACTTCATCGAGACGACCAGTCTCGAGAGTCAGCGTATCCACCGGTAAACGGCGCTGGGTGACATATTCATTAATGGCATGGAAGATATGTTTACCGGGCTCCGGAAATAAGGTTACCACACCGGTCTTGCGGTCGATTTCCATTTCATCTACGCCGTCCAGTTCGGCCAGCCCGGAAATATCAGCGGCATAACTAAGACGCAGGCTCACGGCATTACAGTAACGCGAGCGGTGCCTGAGTACTTCCGGTGTATCGTCAAAGCGTAATTGTCCGTCGGCGATAATCATCACCCGGTTACACACCGCCGCGACTTCCTCCAGAATATGAGTAGAAATAATCACAATTTTTTCCCGCGACAGCTCCTCAATGAGCTGCCGGACATGATGTTTCTGGTTGGGGTCGAGTCCGTCTGTTGGCTCATCCAGAATAAGAATATCCGGATCGTGCAAAATAGCCTGGGCCAGCCCCACCCGGCGTTTAAAGCCCTTGGACAAATTATCAATTGGCCGGTTCAGTACATCACCGAGCTCGACACGATGAATAACATCATACAGGCGCTCTTTGCGATGGGCGCCTTTCAACCGCCTGACATCGGCAATGAAGTGCAAAAATTGCCACACCGTCATATCTCCATACGCCGGGGCGCCTTCTGGCAGGTAACCAATATCCCGCTGAATTACTTTCGCATCGCTGTCGATTGACCGCTCCTTAATAAAAATTTCTCCCTCACTGGGCGGTAGAAATCCGGTCAGCATTTTCATAGTGGTAGACTTACCTGCGCCATTCGGCCCCAGAAAGCCCACTATATTGCCGGGCGCGATGTCGAAAGAGAGGTTATCGACTGCTTTAAAATGGTCGTAAAATTTAGATAAATTTTTTACCGAGATCATAGCCATCCTATTTACGATCTACTGTTTAACAGTGCCTTTGTGCGTTGCTGTGATTTACTGCAAAAGACCAAGGTATGTGGTTAGTGTTATATATTGGCATACGCTGGATTTTCAATCATGTAAAAAATCGGCAAATTGATGACTTATCTGCGCAGCGGGCGAAAAAAGCCCGCGCAGAGGCGGGCTGAAAAGTGTTCCAGGGACTACCAGTCATTCGATAGCGGCGTTACTATAGCGAATAAATGTTTGAACTTTGTTTCAGTCTAACTACAAAAGTGTTGCTATTTATGTCCGAAACTTCTGCCTTTGGGTATACCCCCATCGGCCATATCGCCTCGCCATTTAAACAGAAATTTGCCATTCCGCGCCAACCAGCTTTAGCCAGTGCCCGGGGCAGTGTGCGCCTGACGCCCCCCTTTAACGACGCAAACTGTCTGCGTGGCATCGAAACCTATTCCCATCTGTGGCTGTTGTTTTTATTTCACGAAAACCTCGACCACGGCTGGACTCCCACAGTCCGCGCGCCACGCCTCGGCGGTAACAATCGCATCGGGGTGTTTGCCTCTCGCAGTACGTTCCGACCCAACGGCATAGGTATGTCTGTTGTGAAAAACCTCGGCGCTGAGCACCTGAATGGTCAATGGCAACTCAATGTGGGTGGCATTGACTTACTTGATGGCACACCAATTATCGATATCAAGCCTTACCTGCCCTATACAGATTGCGTGGCCGATGCCAGGGCGACCTTGCTTGATGAGCACCCGCTCCCCGCCAGGGAAGTGCATTTCACTGAGCTGGCAACAGCGCAGCTAAACGCCCAGCCTCATAGTGATTTACAAGCCCTGATAATCCAGTGTTTAAGCCAGGATCCCCGTCCGGCTTACCGACAATCACAGGACAACGACCCGAAGACATATCAGGTGATATTTTACGATCGTGACATACAATGGGTTGTGCAAAACGGCAAAGTCCTGGTGACATCGCTGGAACAGGTCTCTTAGGGCTATTTTAGCGCCCCTAACACTGCTAGAATACGCGGGTTTTGTAATCATCCAACGGGTATATGCCATCAATGCGCACTAGTCAGTATTTATTAGCAACACAAAAAGAAACCCCTGCTGACGCTGAGGTAATTAGTCATCAGCTTATGCTTCGGGCTGGTCTCATTCGTAAACTAGCCTCCGGACTGTACACCTGGCTGCCAACCGGTTTGCGGGTGCTGAACAAGGTCGCCAATATTGTTCGCGAAGAAATGAACAAAGCCGGGGCGATTGAAGTGTTAATGCCGGTAGTACAACCGGCTGATCTGTGGCAGGAAACCGGTCGATGGGAAGAGTATGGCCCTGAATTACTACGTATTAAAGATCGCCACAACCGGGATTTCGTGTTGGGTCCGACTCACGAAGAAGTCATTACTTCAATGGTGCGAAACGAAATCAGCAGCTATAAACAGCTGCCGATAAACCTGTATCAGATCCAAACCAAGTTCCGTGATGAAGTGCGTCCTCGCTTTGGTATTATGCGCGGCCGTGAATTCACCATGAAAGATGCCTACTCCTTCCACCTTACCCAGGAATCACTGCAGGATACCTACGACGCCATGTATAGCGCATACTGCAAAATTTTTGAACGCATGCAACTCGATTTCCGCCCGGTAATGGCCGACACCGGCTCTATTGGCGGCAGCGTATCCCATGAATTCCACGTACTGGCCGAGTCCGGTGAAGATAACATCGCTTTCTCCAACGGCTCAGACTATGCAGCCAACGTAGAGCTGGCACAAACTCAGCAGATTAACAGCGCCAGCGTAGACGGCCTGCAATATGTACTGGCACAGGCTGCCGACGAAGACGGCGAAGCTGATGCCAACAACTGGGTGCTGCTGGTTCTGGCAGCCGGTCACACACTCAACGATATTAAAGCCGAAAAGCTTAGCGGTGTTGCCGCTCCTTTGATTACCGCCAATGATGAAACCGTCTCCGCTGTGCTGGGCGCCACGGGCAATGATATTGATCTGGCTGACGTAAAAGTGCCGGTATTTGCCGATTACGTTGTGGCTGCAGCGTTAAAAAACGAAGCCTACGCGGAGAAAATTACCGCTGCCGACCTGCGCAACATCGAAGCCGGTGACCCATCACCTTGTGGTAATGGCACCATCGAAATTAAGCGCGGTATCGAAGTCGGTCATATCTTCCAGCTCGGTGATAAATACTCTGAAGCTATGGGCTGTGGCGTGCTGAACGAAAATGGTAAACATGAAATCCTCAGCATGGGTTGTTACGGTATTGGTGTATCTCGCGTGGTGGCTGCAGCTATTGAGCAAAATCACGACGAACACGGCATTATCTGGCCCGATCCAATCGCACCATTTAAGGTAGCGCTGATCCCGATGAATATGCATAAATCACAGCGTATTATGGAAGCAGCTGAAGCGCTGTACGCAGAGCTTACCGCCGCGGGCGTGGAAGTTTTGTTTGACGATCGTAAAGAACGCCCGGGCGTTATGTTTAAAGATATGGAGCTGGTAGGAATACCTCACAGTATCGTAATTGGCGAGCGCAACCTTGATGAACAACTGGTTGAGTATAAAAATCGCCGCAGCGGTGAGAAATCTTTATTACAATTAACGGAAGTCACCGCGTTTATCGGCGGATTGTAGTATAACGGGGTAAGCCATCCGGCGAGTCCCGTTAGGTAAGGAGTCAGCATGCAGTTAACCTTCTATGGTGTAAGAGGTTCCATTCCAACACCGGGCGCAGAGTATGTGCGTTATGGGGGGAACACTGCGTGCGTACATATCGAGCTGAGTGACGGCACCGATATTTCCCTCGATGCCGGTACCGGTATCCGGCTCCTTGGTGATAAGCTGGTTAAAAAGCAAACCCCTATTCATATCCTGCTGACCCATAATCACTGGGATCATATTCAGGGGTTTCCGTTCTTCACGCCCATTTATCAACCCGACCGTGAAATATTTATTACTCCTGGACAAACATCACTGCCCGAAAACGATGCCATAATAAAGCAGATGCAGGGCTCAGTTTTCCCGGTTCCCTTTTCGGCATTGAAGTCAAAGATTTCAATTACCCCGCAACCCGAAAACATTAATTCGTGGAAGCTCAACGGCGCAACCATTGCACGGTTGCCCATGAATCACCCCGGTAAAGGCAGTGCTTATTCGGTATCAGAGAACGGCTTTAAAGTGGCCTACATTACCGACAATGAGCTCTACCCTCCCTATAAAAAAGAAACCGATTTTCTTACCTTTGTGGAGTTTGCCAGAAACGCAGATTTAATTATCCATGATGCTCAGTACATGTTATCTGACATGCCCGCCAAAAGTGGCTGGGGGCATTCGGTAGCCGAAGAAGCGGTGAAACTGGCCATGGCATGTAACGCCAAACGGCTGGCGCTTTACAGTCATGACCCGAGCCGCACCGACAAGGATATCGATGACATCATCGACCACTGCAACCAATACATCACCATTGCAGAATCGCCACTGCAGTTGATTGCAGCTCATGAGGGACTCACCATTGATTTTACCGCTGAGCCTTAATCGCTTCGCTCTTGGTCTGGTACTGCTGACAACTTCAGCATTCGGCTATTGCGACGATAACGAGCAACAAAGCGAAGTGCCAACTCAGGAGCAGCACAGCGGACTGATTGCACAGCCCAGCCTGTTCAAAAAACGCTTCGAAGCTGATAAAAACCTGTTAAATAATGCCTTTGCAATTACCCAGTACAAACGCAACTATTTTCTGCCGTTTACTTATGTGGATAACCCCAATGCGTTGGGCAATGCCGGACTCACTGAAAATAACGTGGATAATAAAGAGGCAAAATTTCAGATTAGCGTAAAACTGCCTCTTTACACCCAACCCGACTCCGTAGAGGGCGTTTATTTTGGCTTTACGCTCACTTCATTCTGGCAACTTTATAACAGTGAAGTGTCCAAGCCTTTCCGGGAAACCAATTACGAGCCGGAAATTTTTTATCAGTGGAATACCGATATAAAGCTCCTTGGTATCGATTTTAATGCCCTGCAGCTGGGCTTTAACCACATGTCTAACGGTCAGAGTGAACTTCGCTCGCGCAGCTGGAACCGCATTATGCTGACCAGTTTGTTCAGCGATGCTGACGATATCTATTATCTGCGCACCTGGTATCGCATTCCGGAAGATGAAAAAACCTCCCCGGAAGATCCCAGCGGCGATGATAATCCGAGAATTAATCACTATTACGGCCGCATTGAACTTGGCTATGGGACGCGCATTAAAGGCTTTGGCTTACTAGCCCGGCTGCGCAATAACCTGGAGTTTGATAACAACCGAGGTAGCCTGGAGCTGTCCGTGAGTTACCCGGTATCTCCCCGTTATGAAGTAGTATTGCAGTATTTTAATGGCTATGGTGATAGCCTGATTGACTATGATCGCCGCCAGAACCGCATCGGTCTGGGATTCCAGCTGGCGGCATTTTAGCGCTGCGGAATAACCCCTGCCGCTCGATACAACTGCAGATGCACGTCTACCAACGCATTGATATCCCGCTGATAGCCGCCGCCAATAACACAAGCCACCGGCAGGTTATGTCGGCGACACCAATCAAACACCATACAGTCGCGCTGATAAACACCAGCGGTAGTGATATTTAACAGCCCTAAATCGTCGTTTTCATGCACATCCACACCTGCGTCATAGATTATGGCGTCCGGTGCATACAGTCTCTCAGCTACACTCAGCGCCTCATCCAACGTAGCCAGGTAAGGTTCATCCGTCATCCCCTTGGGTAAAGGGAAATCCATATCAGACTGTTGCTTACGATGAGGAAAGTTTTTCTCGCCATGCAACGACAAGGTGATCACTGCTGTATCATCCTGAGCGAGTAGCGCGGTCCCATCCCCCTGATGCACATCCAAATCAATAATGAGCACCGAATCGATGCCGGGATTGGTGAGCATTTGCCTGGCGGCAAGATACAAATCATTAAATAAACAAAAACCAGAGCCCCAATCTGCACCAGCGTGATGATAACCACCGGTAAGGTTAAGCGCCAATCCATGCGCCAATGCCAGCTCGGCGGTTTTGAGGGTACCACCTACTGCGGTGAGACTGCGTTTAATCAGTTGTTCAGACCAGGGAAAACCAATGCGACGCATTGCCTTGGTATCCAGGGTGCCACCAATTAATGCATCAACATAACTGGCATCATACCAATTGGTCAGTGTATCCCTGCCAACCGGTGTTGGCGTTGTAAACGCTGACTCCGATACGCCACCAGCGCACAGGGCATCATGGATCCCCTGGTATTTTTCGATGGGAAAACGATGCCGGACCGGCAACTCGAGCTGACTGTAAATAGGGTGGAAAACCAGATGCTGCAAAATACCAACGTTGTCCATTTCTGTTACACAAGTTTGGTATTGTACTGCATTGAGCGGTTATCGGCTCAATGCAGAGACTACCGACATCACATTTTTTGACATCATGTTGATGGCTTCTGAAATATTATTGCTCTGTGATAATGACTTGTAATCTTCTGCAGAACTCATTACCCGGGCGATTACGCCATCCAGCTGTCGCTGGATGCTGCTTTGATCGTTCGCCGCTTCTTCCAGCGCACCGACCACACTTTGGGTTTCATCGATGTAACGCACCAGCTCGTTGAGCAACGCCAGGGCCTGTTGTGCACTTTGAGCATTCACGTCAGCATGTTGCTGCCCACTTGCCATGGCCGATACGGCTTTTGATGCATCAGCTTCAAAGGCACTTAATATAGCGTTAATTTCCTGGGTGGATTGCTGCGTTTTAGCTGCCAGCGCGCGCACTTCGTCGGCCACCACGGCGAAACCACGACCATGTTCACCGGCCCGGGCCGCCTCAATAGCCGCATTAAGGGCTAGCAGATTGGTTTGGTCGGCAATTTCATTAATCACATTCACCACGGTAAGAATACTGGCACTGCGGGCCTGTAGCTCATTCACAATCTGACTGGCGGATGCCACGGTTCTGGCCAGCTCAGCAAACCCCTTATTGGCGCTATCAAAGGTGGTATAGCATTCCTGAACCTGCTGCTGGGAATGGCTGGAAGCGACAGACACCTGACTGGTAATGGTGACCAGTCCTTTAACAATTTCATCGAGTTTATCATTCGCCTGGGCCAGCGAGTCTGACGAGGTGTGCTGATCACTTGCCCCTTTTGCAATGGCGCTGCTGACATCTTCCAGAATGTCATGGGACTGACGAATCTGATCCTGCGCATCAGACAAAATGGTGACCGTATCCTGCAGCTTATTCTGCAAGTGACGCGTCGCACTGGCCACTAAGCCAAGCTCGTGGTCGCTGCGATACTCAAGGCGATAATCGTAATCCTTCTGCTCCATTTTTTGCAGACAGGTAGCAATTTCGCGGGTAGGTTTAACAATGTTGCGACGCAGATTCGTAATCAGGTAAACAATACACAGGCCGCTCAAAACAATCGACAAGCCCATAATTAGCCATAAGCGCTGACTGGTTTGCGTAGTTACCTGCTCTTTGGCCTGACGGGTTGCCTGAGCTATCTGGTTGGTTGCCTGTTGTAATAGATCCGCCGGTTCACGGTCGATACCTCTTACAAAGGTGTCGCCGGTATGCGGATTAAAGCCAGCGGCAACGAACGCTTCATACCCTTCCCGGTACTTCGTTCCCATCTGCTTGTGAGCCGTTAAGAAACGGTCGATTAAACCGGCCGAGTCAGCGTTTAGCTCCGCGCCTGCTACCAGCTTACGCAGAATAGCCTGAACATCAGCTTCCCGGGCCTGAAAGCGTGACCAGTATTTTTCTCTGTCTTTATCCGAAGCACCCCGCAATAACACATTTTTCCATTCCTGGACCTGGGTTTTAAACTCATTAAGCGCTTCTGAAACCAAGCGTTCGTGCACGACGTTGGTTTGTTCAACCTGCTCAATGTCGCTCATTAGCGAAAAAGCGATAGTCAAAGAAGCTGCGTTAAGCAGAACGAGAATGGCAATAATTGCCAGAACGGGGGTCATTACAAGACGATTGATACTGGTAAATTGTATCATTTAAAACTCCGGAAAGTGCTAGTTCAAACTATTGATCCACCCTCCGTGTGAAAGGAGCATAATTACAGCGCTACAATATGACAGTTGTATGAAACCCTATTCAAAAATAATACAACACAGCGTAATTAATACAACTTTAGTATAAACCTGCTTTTAAGGCACGACATAAAAAAAACGACAATCTAACCTATTACTCACTCCGACATTATGGCATTACTGAGCGAGTTCGAGCTGGTGCTAAGTATCAGAGCGTTGCTCGTGTTGCTGGTACGTCAGTTACACATATTCAGACACCTATTTGCACGCTGATGATGAGATGGATGTTGCAGCAGCGATAGGCGTGTCGAAGAAAATGGTGCGCACAAGTTATACGCACCATAAATGAAATTGAATTACTTTTTGATTCTGCGGCGAATTGCTAAACCAGCTAGACCTAGACCAAGAATTGCTAGTGAACCTGGCTCTGGAACTTCGGTTGGACTACCCAAATACATAACGTTTCTTAAACTGGTTATTTCGGCAGTTGGCACAATGTTGCCATCTCTCCAGACCGTTCCGCTAAATCCATTATTGGACAAAGTATCACCACCGTCGTAGTTACCTACTCCCCACTGAACGTTCAATGGTGTCGAAGAAAAGTTACCGTCAACATTCAAACCTGCTCCCCAAATTCCATCGTCAGAACTGAACCGTGTCCCAGAAGAATCCCAATTTACTAATCCCAAAAAGCTGTTAGAATATCGCCAAGTACCAGAAATATTAGTTTCAATACCATTATCAAACACAGTCCAATTAACGGATACACCGGAGCTATCAGCAGTAGCGAATCTATCTCTCATACTAAGGCTGTCAGTAAATTCCCATAGTATAGAAAAAGCAACATTTTGGCCGTCAAAGAAAACTTCTTGATACCAAGTATTACTAACAACATCCGCAAAATCAGTGGTGATTCTGGCAGGCCCATTGATATCTACAGAACCAGGGCCATATGGTAAACGCTCCGCAACGCTTAAATCATCAGTTACAGCGAAAGGTATTAATGATGCGCTTGCACTTGAACAAAAAAAGAGCATTAAAACTAGTGAAAACAAAGAACCTTTGAACCTATTCATAATTTCAATTTTCCAAAATCAGTTGCTAAAACTTAAAACAATACTCAACTATTGTTTATTTTAAGACTTTTAAACTTTACTCTATATGAGAGCAATAATTTATTTAAAGCAAATTTCACACCATCTTTCATGCCGTTGTTTTATTAAAGGTTTTATGATTGAGAGATCTATCATGTAAAAATTTATGACACTTTTTTGTCAGCGTTAACCATTGCAGTGATATCAGCCCATTTGTTCTTTGCATGAGCAATAGCTGTACTCAGATGCTTTGTGCGCAATGACACTCTGTAATATGCGTCCTCGCCAGGAACACGCATACGAAACCGCCAGACTTCTTTACTTTGCCGAGTGCGCAGCATGATGGCTTCACCATCTAAGATGTCATTGCGTTCGGCGATGTAGAATGGGTTGGATTTACGGCAACTATTTCTGGCGCTGCGCTTGGGGCTTTTTGAAAGTGGTCTTGGATTGGGCATGGCTGTTATGGTCTGCAATTGCAACAATTTTTTGTAATTTTGCAGTGCAGTTAAAGGACAAAAGTCTTGATAATCAATATCTTACATAGTTACACAAAGAAAAGACTGATTGAAATAACCAGTCTTTTCAATGAGTTAAAAGAGCACTTTTATTCCCATTCGATGGTGGCCGGTGGCTTACCAGAAATATCGTAAACCACTCGCGAAATCCCATCGATTTCGTTGATGATGCGGTTAGATACTTTACCCAGGAAGTCGTACGGCAGGTGCGCCCAATGTGCTGTCATAAAGTCGATGGTTTCTACCGCGCGCAGCGATACAACCCAGTCGTACTTACGGGCATCGCCCATTACGCCTACCGATTTAACCGGCAGGAATACCGTAAAGGCCTGACTTACTTTGTGGTAAAGCTCTGCGTTATGCAGCTCTTCAATAAAGATAGCGTCTGCACGGCGCAGCAGATCGCAGTATTCTTTTTTGATTTCGCCCAGGACACGCACGCCCAGACCCGGTCCAGGGAAAGGATGGCGATACAACATATCGTATGGCAAACCCAGCTCTAAACCAATTTTGCGTACTTCATCTTTAAATAACTCACGCAGTGGCTCTACCAGGCCCAGCTTCATATCTTCTGGTAAACCGCCAACATTGTGGTGAGATTTGATCACATGCGCTTTACCGGTAGCAGAACCAGCTGACTCGATAACATCCGGGTAAATAGTGCCCTGCGCTAACCATTTGGCGTTAACCAGCTTGCCAGCTTCTTCATCGAATACAGCCACAAATTCGTTACCGATGGCTTTACGTTTAAGCTCCGGATCGTCAATACCTTCCAGACGAGCCAGGAAACGCTCTTCGGCGTCAACTTTAATAATGTTCAGGCCGAAGTGATCACCAAACATATCCATTACCTGCTGCCCTTCGTTTAATCGCAGCAAGCCATTATCAACGAATACACAGGTAAGCTTGTCACCGATTGCACGGTGGATTAGCATCGCCACTACTGATGAGTCTACACCACCAGACAGGCCCAGAATAACCTCATCATCACCCACTTTTTCTTTAATGCGGGCAATGGCATCTTCGATAATCGCATCAGGCGTCCACAGTTTTTCACAACCACAGATGTCCATAATAAAGTGTTGTAGCAAGCGCATGCCCTGACGGGTATGCGTCACTTCCGGGTGGAACTGTACACCGTAGAATTGCTTGTCAGTATTTACCATGGCGGCATGGGGGCACGACGGCGTTAATGCGACGGTTTCAAATCCGTCAGGAATGGCGATAACTTTATCACCGTGGCTCATCCATACATCCAGCAAGGCATTGCCCTCGCCACTAATGGCGTCTTCAATGTTAGCCAGCAGGTCGTTAGGTTTAACCACTTCTACCTGAGCATAACCAAACTCGCGCTTATCTGAGCCCTGTACTTTACCGCCCAGCTGCTCAGCCATGGTTTGCATGCCATAGCACACACCGAGTACAGGTACGCCGGCGTTGAACACATATTCCGGTGCCCGGGGTGAATTTTCTTCAGTAACCGATTCCGGACCGCCCGACAGGATAATACCCTGCGGGTTAAACGATTTGATCTGTTCTTCTGTGACATCCCATGCCCAGAGTTCGCAGTAAACGCCAAGCTCACGCACACGGCGGGCAATAAGCTGGGTATATTGTGAGCCAAAATCCAGAATAAGTATGCGATGATCATGGATGTTTTGTGTCATGGTGTTTGCCTTTAAATAGAAAACAAGCAGGCTGGTATTAACCAGCCTGATAAATCAATCGATTGGTGTTGGTAAAATTTAACCTAAACGGTAGTTAGGTGCTTCTTTGGTAATGCTTACATCGTGCACGTGTGATTCACCCATTCCCGCTGAAGTTACCCGCACAAACTGTGGTTTGGTATTCAGTTCGTTAATGGTAGCACAACCGGTTAAGCCCATGGCTGAACGCAGGCCGCCCATTTGCTGATGGATAATGGTGGCGATTGGACCTTTGTAGGCCACACGACCTTCAATACCTTCCGGTACCAGTTTTTCTGCGTTGTCGCTTTCCTGGAAGTAACGATCGGATGAACCATTACGCTGATTCATAGCCCCTAACGAGCCCATACCACGGTAAGACTTATAATAACGTCCCTGATAAAGCTCTACCTCACCCGGCGCTTCTTCGGTACCGGCCAGCATCGAGCCAACCATTACGCAACTTGCACCGGCAACCAGCGCTTTAGCGATGTCACCAGAGAAGCGGATACCACCATCGGCGATAACCGGAATGTCACGGTCTTTCAGTGCTTCAACCGCATCAGAAATAGCGGTAATTTGTGGTACACCACAACCGGTTACGATACGGGTGGTACAGATTGAACCCGGGCCAATACCTACCTTGACACCGTCAGCACCGGCATCAGCCAGCGCCAGAGCACCTTCGGCAGTCGCCACGTTACCGGCAATGATTTGTAGTTCTGGGTAGGTTTCGCGAACAGTCTTAACACGGTCGATAACGCCTTGCGAGTGGCCGTGAGAGGTATCGATAAGTAATACGTCAACACCTGCTTCAACCAATAGCGCAATGCGCTCATCGGTGCCCGGACCAACACCTACCGCAGCGCCAACGCGTAAGCGACCCAGTGAATCTTTACAGGCATTCGGCTTGCTTTCGGCTTTCTGGAAGTCCTTAACCGTAATCAGACCGGTAAGCTTAAAGCTGTCGTCGACCACCAGGATCTTTTCGATACGGTGCTCGTGCATCAGCTCGAGTACTTCTTCAGAGCTGGCACCTTCTTTAACCGTTACCAGACGCTCTTTAGGGGTCATCACTTTATCCACCGACAAATCAAGACGGTTTTCAAAGCGCATGTCGCGGCCGGTGATAATACCGATCAGATTATTTTCTGAGTCGGTGACCGGGAAGCCGGAATACCCGAGCTTCTTACTTAATGCCTGTACATTACCTAAAGTTTCACTGGCACCTACGGTTACCGGGTCCGAAACCACACCGCTTTCATATTTTTTAACTTCGCGTACATGCTTGGCTTGCTCTTCTGCGGTCATGTTCTTATGAACAAAACCAATACCGCCTTCCTGGGCTAATGCAATTGCCAAACGCGCTTCCGTTACAGTATCCATAGAAGCTGATACCATAGGGATATTCAGATTTACCTTGCGAGTCACACGGGTTTGTAGACTGGCTGTGTGCGGGAGCACTGTGGAATGCGCCGGAACCAATAAAACATCGTCAAAGGTTAGCGCTTCTTGAGCGATACGTAGCATGCAAAAACACCTGTATATTGAGGTTTAATTGCGGCGCAATTGTAGTGTTTTTTCACTTTCAGGTAAACTGTATTTGCATTAAAGCTGAGGTTTTTTCATTCAATGACAGTTTTCTCTGCCCCGGACGGGCAAAAAGTTCACAGCGTAACAACATTAAATCGCCTGGCGCGTAACATTTTAACCAGTGAGATAGGTTTGGTGTGGCTCAGCGCTGAAATTTCCAACTTCACCCGTGCATCATCCGGCCACTGGTATTTTACCCTCAAGGACAATAAAGCCCAGGTACGGGCTGCCATGTTTCGCTCCGCTAACCGGGTGGTTCGTAATCCGCCGCGTGAGGGCGACAAAGTACTGGTCAGAGCCAGTGTTGGCATTTATGAACCCCGCGGCGATTATCAACTGGTGGTTGAAAGCATGGAGCCGGAGGGTGAAGGTCAGTTAAAACTCGCTTTTGAGCAGCTAAAATACAAACTGCAGGCTGAAGGGCTATTCGACCCTGCTAATAAACGGCCACTACCGACCCACGTAAAACGAATTGGTGTGATTACCTCTGCTCATGGCGCCGCGTTACACGACGTATTAAGTGTACTACAGCGCCGCAGCCCGGCCACAGAAGTCATCGTATATCCCTCTATGGTGCAGGGCGAGCAAGCCGCTGCCCAGTTAGCCCGTAATATCTGGCTGGCTAATCAGCGCCAGGAGGTCGACGTGCTCCTGCTCACCCGGGGCGGCGGTTCGTTGGAAGACCTGTGGTGTTTTAACAACGAGTCACTGGCCCGGGAAATAGCCCAATCGACGCTGCCGCTGGTTAGTGCTGTAGGCCACGAGGTGGATGTAACCATCGCCGATTTTGTGGCAGACCTGCGGGCGCCAACGCCTTCGGCAGCAGCAGAGCTGCTCTCCATGGACCAGCGCGAAATCCAGACGCAGGTCCGCCAGTTACAACAACAGCTCACACGTTCCTTTAATACCACGTTGCAGCGTCGTGCCCATCAGTTAGCCGTACTAGGCCAGCGCCTGAAGTCACGCCATCCGGAAGTGATGTTGCAACAGCAGGGCCAGCGGGTTGATCAACTGACACAAAAAATAACCAGTCTGATAAACCAACAGCTCGTGCGTGGACAAACCGCTTCACAGCGTCTGGAAAACCGCCTTGCCCGACAGCATCCGGCCATTGAGTTGGATAAGATTAAAACGCAGCAGGTGTATTTAGATCAAAGAATGATGAAGGCGATGCAACAACGGCTAGAGACCCACAAGCAGAAGCTTGCTACACTGGCGCACCTGCTTCAGTCTGTAAGCCCTCTGGCAACTATGGCCCGCGGTTATTCAGCCACCTTAAAAGCCGGTCAGGCGATTACCAGTATTACGGCGGTTAAAGAGCAGGACGAAATTATCAGCCGGGTCAGTGACGGTGAGATTGTCAGTGTGGTAACAGCAGTAAATGCCAAACCCAATTTATAAAATCTCTCAGTTTTAGCGTGATCAGGCCTGAACAAGGACTGGTGAAGCACTTATTATGGGTATTGTTGTTTGATTAAAATTTTCCGCCACTCTTTTTATTGGTTGGCGCTGTTGCTGACCACCGGATGCGCAACCAGTTCAGTAAAGCCGCCTGAACAGCCTAAGCTAAGCGCCCCAGAACAAGCTCCCTTCAATCTGGCAGTTAATGTCTACTCTTCCTATATCAGTGACGAGGTTGAACAGCAATGTAATGAGGCCGCGTTAACCAGTAATCCCTGCAAAAACGATGGCATTGCTGCTAATGACTTTCTGAAGAGCCTCGAAAAGCTCGATTTGTTTGCCGAGCTTAGTCCCTCAGTGAGCCGCCATGATTATGAATTGTTGATCGCTAATCAGGTGGCTGATATGCCTGCCGGGCAAGAACCTGAATCGGCAGATGTGCCGCTGCAAAGTTATACGGAATTTGCGGTGGAATGGCGCGGCGTTCATCTCGATAGCTTTTTAGTGCACTATTGGCATGACGGCGTTATCCCCCCCCAGGATGTTGAACAAATCATCCTGCGTTGGAGTGAGCACGCCAACCGTAACCACATTTTTTCAACACCGTTTCTTTATCAGGCCATGGGCGCAAGTGATTACTCGGGTGCTCTGACCCTCCCCGAAGTTCTGGGTGAGTTTCAGTTGGCCCGTCAGTTTTTATATCCGGATCCGTTTAAAGGCGTACTGGCCAGGTACCTTCACCCCTCTTTCAGCGAGGCAATTATGGATATTGCCATTTATCCGGTGTTAGCGCCGTTAACCGGTGATACCGAGCAGCTTATCAGCCATGAACTGGAAGACGCAGTAGAACAGGCCAGGCAAATTACGGTTGAGCGCGCCATGGCGATGGAAATAAAGAAACATCAACAAGCCTTCAGCCAGGGCGAGTCTTCATTGCAGGGCGTTATGTCAGAGATAGCCGCTGAGGGTGAGAGTGACGAGGCACTTTACGCCACTATTTATATCTTCCGGTTAGAAGATAAGTTCGTAAAATTCAGCACCACTTTCCCATCACGTATTGGCGATCCGCTGGTCTCTGAAGCCTTAACTCAACTGGCGGTACCTGGCGAATCGGCACTGATGAAAGAATTACGCAAAGCACTGTAGTTAAACAGTGCATGAAAAAGCCCTGCTATGCAGGGCTTTTTTGTGACTTATTTCTTGTTCTTATGAAAATCCATCATGCGACGGCGTTTTCGTTGCTGGGCAAGCGTCAGCTGATTCTTCTTGCCTTCGAACGGGTTAGCCCCTTCACGGAATTCAATTTTAATTGGCGTGCCCATTACATCCAGCGCCTTTCTGAAGTAATTCATCAGATACCGCTTATACGAGCTGGGCAGATCCTGCACCTGGTTGCCGTGAACGACGATAACAGGCGGATTGTAGCCGCCCGCGTGGGCGTACTTCATTTTTATCCGGCGTCCTCTCACCAATGGCGGCTGATGGTCTTCCTGAGCCAACTCCATGATCTGGGTCAGCATTGAAGTGTTGATTCGTTTTGTGGCACTCCGGTAAGCTTCCTGTACCGACTCAAACAAATTGCCCACACCCGACCCATGGAGTGCAGAAATAAAATGTAACCGGGCAAAGTCGATAAAGCCCAGGCGACGGTCCAGTTCGCGTTTGATTTCATCTTTAATATCGGTATCCAGTCCGTCCCATTTGTTCACGGCTATCACCAGCGAGCGACCGGAATTAAGAATAAAGCCTAACAGACTTAAGTCCTGATCGGAGATCCCCTCGCGGGCATCAATCACCAACAGTACAACGTTAGCTTCCTCAATGGCTTTAAGCGTTTTAACAATGGAAAACTTTTCGACCGCCTCTGAGACCTTCTTGCGTTTACGCACTCCGGCTGTATCAATTAATACATAGTCGCGCTCGTCACGTTGCAGCGGAATGTATACGCTGTCGCGGGTAGTGCCCGGCATGTCATAGACCACCACTCTATCTTCACCGAGTATACGGTTAGTAAGTGTTGACTTACCTACGTTTGGTTTACCCACAATAGCCAGTTTGATGGGTAAACTCTGCAGGTGTTTCAGCTGGTCTTCTGCGTCGAGCTCTTCCTCTTCGGCTGATTTGGTCACCAGCATTTCAGGGAATTGCTCATTCAGTGGCACCAAGGCCTCCTGAATCAATTGCGACACACCGCGGCCGTGGGCTGCGGCAATCTGATGCACATGGCCCAGACCCAGAGAGAAAAACTCTGCGCTTTCGCTATCACCATTTATGCCGTCCACTTTATTGGCCAGCAAAAATACGGTTTTATCGCTTTTACGCAAGTGATCGGCGATGAGTTGATCGGCAGGTAGCAGACCCGCCCGTGCGTCTACCAAGAAGAACACCACGTCGGCCTCTTCAATGGCTTGTAGTGACTGTTGTGCCATTAAGGTATCAATACCTTCCTCATCTCCTGTGATACCGCCGGTATCGACCACAATGAAGTGACGTTGCTCATAGCTGGCCTGACCGTATTGCCGATCACGGGTCAGCCCCGGGAAATCAGCAACCAGTGCATCACGGGTATGAGTTAAACGATTAAACAGCGTTGACTTACCCACATTGGGCCGGCCAACTAACGCCACAACAGGCAACATATCGGTGTTCCTTTAAGTAATAAACAAGCAAACGGCCGCGCATAAAGCGCGGCCGTTAAATTATATCGGAATATCCCGCGAATTGCAGGATAAGCGAGGTTACTGAGCTGACAACGCAGCAATTTCTCCATCGCGGGTAATGGTGACCACCAGGTCATTCACTTTAACCGGTGTAGCATAGATAGCTTCATCTTCATCATCGCCGCCCAAATCGTAGCGGGCAATGAGTTTACCATCTTCTGCATTTAACCAGTGCATCAGCCCCCAGCGGTCGCCAAGCACCAGTTGTTCTCCCATAATTAATGGCGTAGTCAGGTTACGCTCTTTAAGGCCGCTCTGAGACCAGATTTCAACGCCATTACGACGATCCAGCGCATAAACAATTGAGCGTGTATCAACTACGTAGATGCGATTACCGCTCACCGCCAAATCACGGTACGAGCCGTATTCACGCTTCCACATAATGCGCCCACTGCGCAGTTCTACTGCAGCCAGGGTGCCATCATAGGAAACAATATAGACAGTATTACCGAATACTACAGGCGCAGAATCCACATCAATAATACGCTCAAGCTCAGTTGCTCCGGCAGGCGCAGTAATAGCGGTTTCCCACGCGGGAATACCACTGGTCAGAATATTCACCTGCAACTTACCGGTAGGCGTACCAACCAGTGCGCCACCGTTGGTGGCAACCGGTGCTGAAATACCCCGTAAGCTCAGCGGCGGCACGTCGGTTTCACTGCGCCAAAGCTGCTCACCGGTTTTTGCATCCAGTCCAAATAACACTCCGGCGCCGGTATTCAATACCAGGATCCCTTCATCCATTGCCGGCGTTGCCAGGATTTCACCTGGTACCGTGCTTTCCCATAACGTTTCACCAGATTCATGATTCAGAGCACGGATAATGCCATCTTCAGTGGCGACAAAAACCATGTCATAACCAGCTGCAATCGCGCTGATTTTGGCCGATGAACCACTGCGCCACAGGCGAGCAATGTCATCCCAGAAGGATTCGTCCGGGAAAATAGCAAAATTACGTTCCCATACCACATCGCCGCTATCCGGAGTTAATGCTACTACTTCGCCATGACGCTCTGCCGCGTACACAGTATCGTTGGCAAATACCGGCTTTAGCCGCGAAAAGTATTCATCAACGCCATCACCAATGGTATAGCTCCAGACTTCTTTTGGCGTTATCTGGTTTTCAATAGGCGCAATACGGCGGATTTTGATTTCGTCTTCATCAGCGAACCAGTCTGTCATGGTGGCACAACCAGACAAACCAATGACGGCTGCGGTCAAAATGACCCGTTTAAACATACGGCCACACAGAGTTGCTTGCTGTGAGATGTTTCGAGTATTTAAATTCATTCACTATCCTGCGCTAACTGCAAGGTTGTCTAGCTTCATTTGCAGTAATCGATTGTTAATATTTTTCTCCAAGGCAGAGGAGTAGGCTATGCGAGCCTTGTCAAAGTTCCCTTGCGCGGCAAAAATATCACCTTTCACTTCTTCAACCTGTGCAGTAAAGGCTTCATCGGTTACCGATTCGATGGTTGTCAGGGCATTGTCGTACTGCTGAAGAGCTAGCTGGACACGTGCCAGACGCACATTTGCAACCTGCTTTAAACTTTCGTCTGCAGCACTACCAGCAACGCCTTTGAGGTAAGTTGCAGCGCTTTCGAGGTTCCCCTCGTCTACCGCTTGCTTAGCAGCCAGTAAACCTGCCACGTTGGCATAGCCTGTAGCGTCGGCATTGATGACCGCTTCAATTGGCTGACTATTTTGTTCGTTTACCAGCGACTCAAGTGCGGCCTGGTAAGACTGAGAGGCGCTTTCCTTGGCGGCGATTTGTGAATCGCTGTAGTACTGCCAGCCAAATAAACCGGCTAACCCCAGTACTGCACCGACAATCAGAGACGTTCCGTGCTCTGACCAAAACCGTTTAATCGCCTCTACCTGTTGTTCTTCTGTAGCGAATTGTTCCATCTTAAAACCTCTTTATTTTGCTAACGGTTATACGGATAACACGTTATGTAAAGCTGCTGGCAGCTCGCTGAGCGCCACATTAACCTGTTCGCCATTGCCACGTAGTGGTTTCAGGGTCACCTGGTGGGCAGCCATTTCTTCTGAGCCAATCAGCAATGCTACACTGGCGCCTACTTTGTCTGCCCGTTTTAATTGTTTCTTCAGATTGCCACCACCACAGTGCAGCATCACCCGAAACTGACTGTCAGAATCACGTAAAGATTCTGCGACCTGGCTGGCGTAGCCGCGGGTATCATCCCCTAACGCGGTAACATAAATGTCGGCTGCTGGCTGGTTCTGCTCGATTTTCTCCAGCGTATCGAGTAACAGCACCAGACGTTCCATACCCAATGCAAAGCCTACACCTGGTGCTGGTTTGCCGCCCAGTTGTTCAACCAGACCATCGTAACGACCACCGGCACAAACCGTACCCTGTGCGCCAAGACTCTCGGTTACCCATTCAAAAACGGTGCGGTTGTAATAATCCAGACCACGAACCAGACGAGGATTGATCTCGTAGCCCACGCCTGCATTATCGAGCAGTTCACACAACAAGGCAAAATGCGCTTTAGAATCGTCATCGAGATAATCCAGCAAAGAAGGCGCATCGGTTACCAGCGCCTGAACCTGCGGATTTTTGCTATCCAGCACCCGCAGAGGATTAGACTCCAGCCGACGCAGAGAATCTTCGTCAAGTTGCGACTCGTGCTGTTTAAGGTAAGCAACTAACGCGTCCTTGTAATTCTGACGAGCTTCGTTGGAGCCAAGCGAGTTGATCTGTAAAGTAACATGCTCTGATATGCCAAACAGCTTCCACAGTCGGGCCGATAACAGGATCACTTCAGCATCGATGTCGGCGCTTGCCAATCCGTAGGTTTCTACCCCGAACTGGTGAAACTGGCGGTAACGACCTTTTTGCGGCCGTTCGTGGCGAAACATCGGTCCCATATACCACAAGCGTTGTTGTTGGTTGTAGATCAAACCGTGCTCATTACCGGCACGCACTGCACTGGCGGTGCCTTCCGGGCGCAGGGTCAGACTATCGCCGTTACGGTCGGCAAAGGTATACATTTCTTTTTCAACGATATCGGTGACTTCACCAATAGAGCGCTTAAACAGGTCGGTACTTTCGACGATTGGCGTTCTGATTTCCTGATAGCCATAACTGGCCACAACCTGCCGAATACCTGCCTCGACCTGTTGCCATTTACCCGACTCCGTCGGCAGGCAGTCATTCATACCTCGAATAGCCTGGATTGTTTTTGCCACCTGTTCTCTCTCAGCCTAATTAAAAGCCCCGCATTATAGGGGCTTTAGTGTTTAACCACAAACATTCTTAACTGCCAGCGACCGGCGCCGGGATTATGGTTTTTCAACCACCGGAATGGCGTTGGCAGAATCCAGCATTGCCGCTTTGGCGCGGATGCGTTTTTCCAGCTGTTCTACGAGGTCATCGTTCGCCAGCCGCTCTTTCTGACGTTTGCCGTCAAGATAAAAACCACTCATGTTGCGCGCACCGGTTAAGCCCAGATCTGACACTTCAGCTTCGCCGGGACCATTCACCACGCAACCGATGATTGACACATCCATTGGTGTTAATACATCTTCTAAGCGTTGTTCAAGCGCATTCACGGTACCAATCACATCGAACTCCTGGCGCGAACAACTCGGGCAAGCGATAAAGTTAATACCGCGAGAGCGGATACGCAGCGATTTTAAAATATCAAAACCGACTTTGATTTCTTCCACGGGGTCGGCGGCCAGTGATACTCGCAGGGTATCGCCTATTCCTTCCGCCAACAGCATGCCCAGGCCTACGGCACTTTTTACCGCGCCGGCCCGCTGTCCGCCAGCTTCGGTAATACCCAGATGCAGAGGCTGCTCTATTTGTTTAGCCAGCAACCGGTACGCACCAACAGCCAGAAATACGTCAGAGGCTTTTACCGATACCTTGAACTGGTCAAAATTCAGTTTATCGAGAATATCCACGTGACGCATGGCCGACTCAAGCAGCGCTTCTGGCGTTGGCTCACCGTATTTTTCCTGCAGATCACGCTCAAGCGACCCACCGTTAACCCCAATTCGAATCGGAATATTTTTGTCTTTGGCGCAATCCACTACCGACTTAACCCGCTCCATATTACCGATGTTACCCGGGTTAATTCGCAGGCAATCCACACCATAGTCGGCAACTTTGAGCGCAATCCGGTAATCGAAATGAATGTCTGCAATCAGCGGTACACTAACCTGTTCGCGAATTTGCTTAAAGGCTTCGGCAGCGTCCATGGTGGGTACCGACACCCGCACTATCTCACCGCCTACAGCGACGATACGGTTGATCTGCGCTACGGTAGCCGCCACATCGGTTGTCGGCGTATTGGTCATTGATTGCACGGCAATGGGTGCACCATCACCAATGGGCACATTACCTACGTTAATCCGAATTGATTTTCTGCGTTGGATAGGACTATCAGCAAACATTATTGTTCCTGCATGGGTAACGAAAACTTCGCGGTGCGGGTAGGGTCGAATCCAGACATATCTACCGCTTCACCGTCATAACTAATTTGCACGACATCAGGTGCACCGAGCGTCACTTCAAATGGCGGCAGGCCGCTAACCTGCATTTCATAGCCAGCTGCTTTAATCCCGTAGGCGATGGCTTCGCCACTGGCATCGGTAACATTCACCCAACAATCGGCACTAAAATTAAACACCAGCGCTACGGGTTCACCAGCTTCAGGCAGTGGCTGCGATGACGCTTCTTCGTTTGCCGGAGGTGCTGTATCGACCGACTCATTACTCAAGTCGTCGACTGGCGAATTGGTATCTTCTGTCATATCTTGCTGCGAAGGCTGAACGGGCAGCTCAGTATCCGTTTCTTCAGTAATAACTGCACTGGCCGAAGCTTCATCCGACTGCGTTACTACAGGCTTCGGTTGAGGCTCACTTCTTGCCGGCGTTGGTGCTGACTGATTCTGAGCATCTTGCGTTGTAGCGGGCAGCTCGTTGCTGTCATTTGCTGGTTGTTGATACCACCACACTACAACCCCGGCAATCAGTACAACAGCAATACCGTAGGTCACCATCATCCAGCGGTCATCATGCGCCTGCTTAGCAACTCGACGTGAAAAGCTTTGTAGCTTGGCCGGCGGCTTTGGCGTGGTGTGATACTGATTAAAAAGCGTTAAGACTTCTTCCGGATTCAGCCCCAGATTCTTTGCATAAAGACGGACATATCCTTTAAAGAAGGTGACAGACGTTGAATCATCGATCCGATTTTGTTCCAGATCATCAATGATACCAACTTTTAAATACAACTTATCAGCGATCGCCTGTTGAGTCAGGCCCTGCTCTTCCCGTGCTTCCCGCAATACCTGGCCGGGACTGGGTACGTCAGGCACATGCTGCTCATCAGCTTCAATGTGCTGCTCTTTATCCATTTGTTACCTGCGTTAGTTGGTTTGTTGTGCTGGCGGCACAAGCCATAACTTCATGCCGACATTAATAGACCCGTTTTCATCCAGGTTGTTCCACTCTTTGAGTGTATTCAGCTTAATGTTGTATTTCAGTGACAACCGGTAAAGGTTTTCTTTTGGCTGAACAACATGAAAAAGGGTCTCTGCCTCCCCGGCCTGGATAACCTGTTCGGCTTCAGCTACCGGTTCATCCGTTTCTGGTTTTTCAGTCACGACTGCAGGTTCTTGCTGTACAGGTTGTGATGATTCTGAGACTTGAGCGTCCCTGACGTCGGCCTCGGGCTCTTCAGCCACGACAACAGGTTCTTGTGCTCCAGGTTGGTTAGCTTCGGCAACTGCAGCTTCGGAGGCCTGCGGCTCTGGCACAGCGGCCTTTTCTGAGACAGACACCGATACAGCCTGAGACTGCGGCTTGGTTTTCACTTTAACTACCGGCTGTGGTACGGTTTTCTGCCGCTCAATGTATAACCGGGCCAGAGGGCTGTTTGGATACATGCGCAGCAGCATGTCGCCATAACCGTTGGCAGCGCGTAAGTCACCCTGCCCTTTGGCAATCTCGATGGCCATCCACAATGAATCGGCAGATACCCGCGCCACTTTTTCATAACGACGCAAGGTTTCAGCAGCTAACCCGTATTGTTCTGTTGCAACGTACATTTCAGTTAGGATAAACAGCGTTTTGGCTCGACCGGGTTGGTGTTTGAGTGCGCTATTGAGGTATTCGATGGCGTCTTCGCCTTCGCCCTGACTCTGCGCGCATAACGCCATATTCTCGTAGGTTTCGGCGGAGTTAGCGTATTGCTTTGCATTAACAGCTTGCATGAAGAAGCGCTTAGCTTCGTCATAGCGGCCATCCTGACATAAAAATGCGCCATAACTGTTGGCTATGTTGGCATCGCGCGGTGCCAGGCTCATGGCGGTTTGATAAGACTCGTCAGCGCGTTCAGACTCACCAACCACCTGGTAGTAATACGCCAGGCCGTAATGCGTTTCGGCCAGGCGTGGAGCAAAGGCCAGTGCTTTATCCAGGTTTTGTTTGGCTTGTGAATAATTACCGTTTTTAAGGTAAGTCAGTCCCAATGATACCCGCGTTTTCGCCGCTTCCTGTTGATCAAATTCAGAACTAAACGCCCCGGGCTGGGTTTCACTGACACAGCCTGTCAGGGCAATCATCAGACTCAAAACTATCAGTATTCTCATCGGTAGCGCTTACCTTATGTTTTTTCGATATTTTGTTATTGGGACATTTTTACCGAAATTGGCTCGCCCTTCATCTGTTTTTTCAACATTCTTTTGGTTCTGTCTACCACGTCACCCACTAACTGACCGCAAGCGGCATCAATATCGTCGCCCCGGGTTTTACGCACAATCACTGTATAGCCCTTTTCCATCAGGACTTTGGCAAAGCGATCGATACGCGAATTGCTTGAGCAGGTATAAGGCGAGCCCGGGTAAGGGTTAAACGGAATCAGATTAATCTTACAGGGCGTTTCTTTCATCACTTTAGCCAGTTGATGAGCGTGATCAGTTGAATCGTTAATTTGATTCAGCATCACGTATTCAACCGTTACCTTGCCCTGATTGGCTTTGGACTTGGCTAAATAGCGACGCACGCCAGCTAAGAAGGCTTCAATATTGTACTTTTTATTAATCGGTACAATTTCATCACGCAGCTCATCATTCGGTGCGTGCAACGAGATGGCCAGCGCCACATCAATCTGATCGCCCAGCATATCCAGGGCTGGCACCACACCAGACGTACTCAGCGTTACCCGGCGCTTGGATAAACCAAAACCGTAATCATCCAGCATGATATCCATGGCGGGTACCACGTTTTTAAGATTCAGTAGCGGCTCACCCATGCCCATCATCACCACGTTGGTAACCGGTCTTGCCGAGGTATCGTTAGACAAGCCTAACGTGGTGGCTACCCGCCACACCTGACCGATAATTTCGCTGACGGTCAGGTTACGGTTAAAGCCCTGTTGTGCGGTGGAGCAAAACGTACATTCCAGCGCACAACCCACCTGTGAAGATACGCAGAGCGTTGCGCGATCGGCTTCCGGGATCCACACGGTTTCGACTTCCTGCCCGCCGTCGAGTTTCAGAGCAAACTTAATGGTGCCGTCGGTGGCTTGCTGGTGATAAGCAATCTCTGGTGCTCTTACTTCACACTGCTCGATTAGCTTTGCGCGCAGTTGTTTATTGATGTTGGTCATCTGCTCGAAATCACTGACACCGTGCTGATAAATCCACTTCATGACCTGATCAGCACGGAATGGCTTCTCGCCGATTTCAGCGAAATAGTCGCGCAATCCCTGCCGATTAAAATTAAGTAGGTTAGTTTTGGACATAAAGCGTTATCAACTCTTCAAATTAGTGGCGTCGAACCGGTATAGAATATCACGAAAAAGATATTCGATCACAGACAGAAAAGGGAGCACTAGGCTCCCTTTTGTCACGCATCAGGCTTAGCTTAGCGAGTGCGTGGGCAGATTTCTTCTTCTGAGAAGAAATACGCGATTTCGCGCGCTGCAGATTCTGGTGCATCTGAACCGTGAACCGCATTCTCATCGATAGAGACAGCGTAATCAGCACGTAGTGTGCCTGCTGCTGCTTCAGCCGGGTTAGTAGCCCCCATGATTTCACGGTTTTTAACCACAGCGTTTTCGCCTTCCAGCACCTGAACCATTACCGGACCAGACGTCATGAAGTCTACCAGGGCGCCAAAGAAAGGACGCTCTTTGTGTTCAGCATAGAAGCCTTCAGCTTGTTCTTTGCTCATGTGAACCATTTTAGAAGCAACGATGCGCAGACCAGCAGATTCGAAGCGGTTATAGATTGCACCGATTACGTTCTTTGCAACGGCATCAGGCTTAATAATTGAAAACGTACGCTCAAGAGCCATTTTCTGTCTCCGGGTTTAATTGTAAAAATTTTGGTCGCGAATTATAGGCAATCTTTCTGCCCGTGCCTAGGGGGTAACGGGCAAATATCAAAAAATCTTCATAAAGGCGACGATAAAGGCGGATTATCCGCCGTGCTGGGCGGCTAAATGTTGGATTTTACCCACGATGGCACGTAAGCCGTTGCCCCGTGTAGGTGTAATATGGCGTTCAAGATCGAGCGCTTCGAAGTACGCGTCAATGTCAAAGGCGGTAATCTCGGCCGGCGTTTTATCGTTGTATGCTGCCATCACCAATGCCAGCAGACCGTGAACAATCACCGCATCACTATCGACTTCGAAGTGGATTTTATCCCCATCCATTGAGGTCACCAGCCACACGCTGCTCTGACAGCCTTTGACTAACCGCTCAGGGGTTTTCTGTGCATCATCAAGGCGTGGCAACGCTTTACCCAAATCAATAATGTACTGGTACTTTTGTTCCCAATCATCAAAGAATTCCAAATCTTCAACGATTTCCTGACTAGATGGTAACTGCATGATTTACTCTCGGATTAAAAAAACAGGCCGGCTTCGAGCTGGGCTTCTTCACTCATTTTATCCCGCGACCAGGGTGGATCAAACACCAGTTCTACTTTGACATTCTCAACAAAAGGCACCAGTCCCACGCGGTATTCCACATCGCCAACCAGCACCGGGCCCATGCCACAACCCGGTGCGGTGAGAGTCATGTCGATCGTGACCTGTTTAGTATCCTGATTAATGTCGACGTTGTAGATCAGGCCCAGCGAGACCAGGTTAATCGGAATTTCGGGATCGTAGATGGTTTCCAGCGCGTCCCAGACCTGCTGTTTATCGATGTTGCCATCATCTGGCGCGGTAAAATCCAGGCTTTGTGGTTTACGGCCAATGGCATCGGCATCAGTACCGTCGATACGCAACATATTTCCTTGCCACGTAACGGTATAGTTACCGCCTAAATCCTGGGTGATATTAACAAATTCGCCATCAGGAATGATAACGGTTTCGCCGGAAGGCACTTTGCGCGACTTCACTTCACGTTCAGTCACTACCATTTTTTGCTTCATAAGTACTCTTATCCGACGTTAAAGCTTTCGCCGCAACCGCATTCATCCACAACGTTTGGGTTGTAGTATTTGATCACGCCGTTTACGCCTTCCATCACATAGTCAATTTCGGTGTTCTGTAACAACGATACAGCGTCTTTGGCGATGGCGACCGTTAACTTATCAGTCACATTAAGCACTTCGTCACCTTCTACCGAGGCATCGGCAAAATCGAGCACATAAGCATAGCCGGTACAGCCACTGACTTTGGTCGATAAACGGATAATTTTACCCGGCTGATTTTTAAGTTTGCCCTCAAAGTGCTTAATCGCACCCGGAGTGAGGGTAACAACGTCTTTACTGGGTACAAAAGTTTCTACTGACATGGTTATCTCTCCTAGCCCAACATCATTTGAGCTTTGCGTAAGCCCGCAAAGAATGCAGAGACTTCTTCCAGCGTGTTATACAACGAAAAAGAAGCGCGGGCAGTGCCGTTAATCCCAAGGCGATGCATCAGTGGTTGCGCGCAGTTATCGCCAGTACGGATAGCTATCCCCTGCCGATCCAGAATAAAGCCAATATCGGCCGGGTGCGCGTTATCCATTACAAAGCTCAGGATCCCAATTTTATTAGGCGCCGTGCCAATTAAGCGCATGCCCTGAATATCTGCGGCCTGTGCCATAGCAGAATCAATCAGTGTCTTTTCGTGGGCCTGAACGGCCGCAATATCCAATTGGCTGAACCACTCAAGTGCGGTGCCCAGGCCAATAGCGCCGGCGATGTTTGGCGTACCAGCTTCAAGGCGGTTAGGCAATGCGCCCCAGGTAGCACTCTGATAAGTCACATCGGCAATCATTTCGCCACCGGTTAACCATACCGGCCATTCTTCCAGCACTGCCTGTTTGCCCCACAGCACGCCAATGCCGGTTGGACCAAACACCTTGTGACCAGAAAACGCGTAAAAATCACAGCCCAGAGCCTGTACATCGACGTCGCCATGAGCAATTCCCTGAGCGCCGTCAACCAGCACTAATGCACCGTAGGCCTTAGCCATTGCAGTGAGCTCTTTGACCGGATTAACGGTACCCAATGCATTGGATACATGCGGGAACGCCACCATGCGGGTATTGGGACCCAGTGACGCCTTAAATGTTTCAAGATCAAGCTCACCGTTATCAAAAATCGGCGCAACACGCAGCGTAGCACCGCTTTGCAAACAGGCTTGTTGCCAGGTAACCAGGTTGGCGTGGTGTTCCATTTCGGTTACCACCACTTCGTCTCCGGCTTCCAGTTGCTGGGCCAGGCCCTTGGCAACTAAGTTTATACCTTCGGTAGTACCGCTGGTCCAGATGACTTCGTTACGGTTTGCCGCGTTAATAAAACGGGCTACCTGATCACGGGCTTTTTCGTAACGGCGGGTAGCTTCGTCGGATAACTGATGAGCGCCACGGTGTACGTTGGCGTTACACTGGGTATAAAAGTCTACCAGTGAGTCAATCACGACCTGAGGCTTTTGCGTGGTAGCACCGTTATCCAGATATACCAACGGTTTACCATCTACCGTCTGCGATAAAATAGGGAACTCAGCACGAACTGCCGCTACATCAAAACTCATTTAACCTCCATGCCCACAAAACGGTCATGTAACTGACTTAGCAACCAGCCAGCGATATCTTCGTTGGGGATCTGATTAATCAGTTCCTGGATAAAACCAAAGTTGAGCATGATTAACGCCTGACTACGACTGATGCCGCGAGTAAGCAGGTAATACAGCGCTGTATCATCAATTTCAGCTACTGTTGCACCGTGGGCGCATTTAACGTCATCGGCATAAATTTCCAGTTCAGGTTTGGTATTTATCACCGCCCGACGTGACAACAACAGGTTACGATTATTCAGTTCCGCCAGCGTTTTCTGCGCATCACGGTGAATATGAATACGGCCATTGAATACTGCTTTGGCGCGATCGCCAACGATACCCCGGGCATTTTCCTCGGTAGTACAGTTAGGCACGGCGTGCTCAATAGTGGTGTGTAAGTCAAACAGCTCACCTTCGGCCAGCAAATAAATCGCATTGATATTAGCGTTAGCGAATTCGCCGGTATAGATAACATCCACATCGAGGCGCGACAACTGACTGCCACAACCAATTAATGTGCTGTTGAGCTGGGCTTTTTCCGCCACTTTAAAATGACAGCCGCCTACGTGCATTGCTTGCTGCGTGAACATAGCAAACCGATAGTGCTCAAGATGCGCTTCGCTGTGCAGCACATATTCACTGAATGCGGTATTAACACTGCTGGCATCACCGTAACCGTCTTCCAGCACGGTGGCTCGCGCACCTGCTTCTACCTGCATCAGCACGCGAAGGTGTTGATCGCCTTCATTACTGGCCAGTTGTGAAATACGAATCGGCGTATCAATGGTTTTGCCTGCTGCAACCTTTATGTACAGACCATCGGCCAGCAGCGCGTCGTTAACCTGACCAAATAAGTGTTTGGCCGGCTTCACATCTGACAACAGGCTCTCGATGACTTGTTGCTGCTCACCAGTTGCTGATGAGAACCGTACGATTTCAAGGCCTTCCGGCAGAGACAGTGCACACACGTCGCTGAGCAACTCATTGCCACTGAACACCAGTTCGATTGCGCTTAGCTCGCCTATTTTAGGCGCGCTAAACTCGGTATTTTCAGGCTTAGCCAGTGATACGCTGCGCTTTTCTACCGGGATGAGCGGAGTAAAACGCCAGTCTTCCACTTTGCGCAGCGGCCAGCGAACTTTTTCCAGTTCAGCCAGAGCCGCCTGACGATGAGGAGCCAGCCAGTCCTGATGTGTTTGCGCCGTGGCGATTACTTCAGACAGCCATTGGCTCATGCATCGGCCTCCTCATAGGCTTTACCTAAAAAGGCATAACCGGATTTTTCTACTTCCAGCGCCAGTGACGCATCGCCACTTTTTACAATCTTGCCGTCCGCCAGGATATGCACAAAGTCAGGCTTGATATAGTCAAGCAGACGCTGATAGTGAGTCACAACAATGAAGCTGCGCTGCCCGTCACGCTGGCTGTTTACACCATCAGCAACTACTTGAAGTGCGTCAACATCCAGGCCCGAGTCAGACTCGTCTAGAATACACAACGACGGCTCAAGCAGGATCATCTGCATGATCTCGTTACGCTTCTTCTCACCGCCGGAGAAGCCTTCGTTAACACCACGCTTTAAGAAATCCAGTGGCAGATTCACCTGCTTACAGGCCGCCTTGGCTTTCTTTAAAAACTCAGCAGCGGTAAGAGGCTCTTCGCCGCGGTGTTCGCGCAGCGCGTTAACCGATTCTTTTAAGAATTCCATGTTGCTAACGCCAGGGATCTCAACCGGATACTGAAATGCCAGGAACAACCCTTCGCGGGCACGCTCTTCCACTTCAAGATCCAGTAAATCTTTACCATTTAAGGTCGCAGCACCTTCGTTAACTTCGTAGCCTTCACGGCCAGATAGCACGTAGCCAAGCGTACTTTTACCAGCGCCATTGGGCCCCATGATGGCATGAACTTCACCAGGCTTAACTTCCAGATTCAGCCCTTTGATAATGGTTTTATCTTCAACACTGGCGTGTAAATTATCGATAGATAACATTAAATTCTTTACCCCACAGAACCTTCTAAACTAATTTCGAGTAACTTGCCGGCTTCCACCGCAAATTCCATTGGTAATTCTTTAAAGACTTCCTTACAGAAGCCATTGACGATCATGGACACCGCTTTCTCTGCGTCGAGGCCACGTTGCTGAGCCAGGAATAACTGTTCGTCGCTCACTTTGGATGTAGTGGCTTCGTGCTCAACGATGGCAGACGGGTTGCGGCTTTCGATATACGGGAACGTATGCGCGCCACACTGATCGCCAATTAGCAGCGAATCACACTGCGTAAAATTACGGGCGCCATCAGATTTTGGCCCCATTTGTACCAGACCACGGTAGGCGTTATTACTCTTTCCTGCCGAGATCCCTTTTGAAATAATGGTGGAGCGGGTGTTTTTACCCAGATGAATCATCTTGGTACCGGTATCCGCCTGCTGGCGTCCACGGGTTAAGGCAACGGAGTAGAATTCACCAACGCTGTTATCCCCTTTCAACACGCAGCTCGGATATTTCCAGGTAACGGCTGAGCCGGTTTCTACCTGGGTCCAGCTGATTTTTGCGTCGTCATGACAAATGCCGCGCTTAGTTACAAAATTGTAAATACCGCCTTTACCGTTTTCGTCACCCGGGTACCAGTTTTGTACCGTTGAGTATTTGATGTTGGCTTTATCCAGCGCAACCAGTTCAACAACGGCTGCGTGTAACTGGTTTTCATCACGTTGTGGTGCCGTGCACCCTTCCAGATAACTTACGTGGCTGCCTTCATCAGCAACAATAAGCGTACGCTCAAACTGACCGGTGTTTTGCTCGTTAATACGGAAATAAGTGGAAAGCTCCATGGGGCAACGTACGCCCTTAGGAATATACACAAACGAACCATCGGTAAATACGGCACTGTTCAGCGCCGCGAAGTAGTTATCGGTACGAGGAACCACAGAGCCGATGTACTTCTTAACCAACTCAGGATATTTCTGGATAGCTTCCGAAATAGGGCAGAAAATAACGCCCGCCTCGTGCAGCTTTTCACGGAAGGTTGTTACTACCGATACCGAGTCGAATACCGCATCAACAGCAACACCCGCCAGCATTTCCTGCTCGTGCAGGGGAATGCCCAGCTTGTTATACACATCCAGCAGTTCCGGGTCGACTTCGTCGAGGGACTTTGGTTTGTCCTTCATACTCTTAGGTGATGAGTAGTAAGAAATAGCCTGATAATCCACTTTTGGATAATCAACATGAGCCCAGTCCGGCTCTTCCATTTCCAGCCACGAATGATAGGCTTTCAGGCGCCATTCGAGCATCCATTCCGGCTCATTTTTCATGGCTGATATACGGCGGATAATGGATTCGTCCAGACCATTTTCGAAGGTATCAGACTCGATTTCAGAATAGAAACCCGCCTCGTATTGTTTCGATAGCGCCTGTTCGATTTGCTCGCTCATTGACTCATCTCACTGTTATTGAACATTTCGCCGCGATAATCAGCATGTAGTGCAACACTACACCTGTTCAGCGTTTTCGCTGTCACCGCGACCTGGTTGCCACATTATATAATACCCGAGTATTTCACTCAACTATTCACCCGGGGCGTTTCTGTCCTCTACCACGCCGAATCTGACGTCAGTTTGGTAGGGCAACGTGGCGCTTTGTATGCACTGAAATCTGGGGGTCGCAATCTTGCCTGAATATTGACTTAACTGCAATCTTAGCGGCTCCGACTTAGGTCTGAATAACGCCCTGAGACAGACAGGCAGTGCTAACCTGCCTGTCTGACCTCGCGTAAAGTCTTTACTGTTTCTATTACTCTCTGCGCGGCAAAACGGATGTCTTCTTCACTGGTAAAACGACCGGCAGAAAAACGCAAACCCGCATGGGCTAGTTCTGCACTGCGGCCCAGCGCCGTTAACACATAAGACGGCTCCATGCTGGCCGAGGTACAGGCCGAACCGGTGGAGATAGCAATATCATGCAGTCCCATCACCAGACTTTCGCCGTCTACGCCACCAAAACTGATATTGATAATGCCAGGCACGCGTTGGGTGAGGTGACCGTTAAGGTGCACATCATCGAGGCGACTGACCTCTTCCCACAATAATTCGGTATACCCGCGTAATCTGGCGGCTTCTTCTTTCAGGGATTGGCCGGCAAGCTCACAGGCTTCACCAAAACCCACTATCTGATGGGTTGGCAGCGTACCCGAGCGCATACCCCGCTCATGACCACCCCCATGAATTTGCGCAGCAATTTGTACTTTCGGGCGGCGACGAACATACAACGCGCCAATACCTTTGGGGCCGTAACACTTATGTGCAGAGAAAGACATTAAATCTACTGGCAGGGCTGTCAGGTCGATAGGTAACTTGCCAAGGCTCTGTGCGGCATCCACATGGAAATACACCTGCTGCTCGCGACACAGCTCACCAATAGCGGCGATATCCTGGATAACACCGGTTTCGTTATTAACGTGCATCACCGAAACCAGCACCGTGTCAGCGCCTATCGCCTCTGCCACCTGCTCGACCGATATTAATCCATGAGCGTCAGGCGCTAGTAGCGTAACCCTGACCCCTTGCCCGGCAAGAAACTCAACCGTATCGAGAACCCCTTTGTGTTCGGTTGCCACGGTAATAACGTGCTTTTGCGGTTTGTCCGAGGCGTCGACCACACCTTTAATGGCCAGGTTATCCGACTCGGTGGCGCCAGAGGTAAAGACAATTTCGCGGGGATCGCAATTCACCAGATCGGCAATTTGATTGCGCGCCACGTCAACGGCTTCTTCAGCCACCCAACCAAAACGGTGGGAGCGAGAAGCCGGGTTGCCAAAATTGCCTTCCATCGTAAGGGTAGCAGTCATTTGTGCTGCAACCTTAGGGTCTACGGGCGTGGTAGAGGCATAATCTAAGTAAACGGGAGTACGCGTCATGACCTGTCTTTATAACTGAATACTGACCTGAATTTTACCGTCAACTGGCATCTTTTGCTTATCCTGACGCCCGGCGACTTCCTGTACGTCGCCCTTGGCCATCAATTCCCCGAGGCTGATGCCATCGAGAAAATGGCTGATGCGGTCACTGAGGTCCTGCCACAGACTATGGGTAAGACAACGCTCACCCGCCTGACAATCCCCCTGCCCCTGACAGCGCGTTGCATCAACAGATTCGTCCACCGCTCGGATCACCTCGCCGATAGCGATAAGCTCTGCTTCCCGGCCCAGTTGATAGCCGCCGCCAGGTCCCCGCACACTCAGTACCAGACTTTCTTTGCGTAAGCGCGAAAATAGCTGCTCTAAATAAGACAAGGATATTTCCTGCCTGGCAGAAATATCAGCCAGCGATACCGGCCCCTGCTTGGAATGGAGTGCCACGTCTAACATTGCCGTTACAGCGTAGCGGCCTTTTGAAGTCAGTTTCATAACCAAATACGGATAGTGAACAATAGCAAAATTGTTCCATACCTGAGTAAATTGGTCAAGTATAAAACCCTACTATTTACTCAAGTATTGTAGTTTCCATTCCAAAGCTGGAATGGTTTCTAACGAGTCTGGAACGTCAGGCTATATATGGCGTGGCGGACAACCAGTTCATAATTTAACCTGACTTTATTTTTCTAACAGAAGGCGTTTTCTCCGATTAACGCGAATCAGGCAGAGCCAACTGTTGAGTTCAAGAATAGAGCAGCTTAATTTGAGTTTATATCTTTTTAGGTGTACAAAGCCGGTTGCTTTTAACAGGAGCCCAAATTATTAAAAGAACCAGCCCTTTCACACCTAAGAGTCCTGTCTCACTCGCACTAAGTCCAAACCTATAAGTAAAGCAGCTTTACCCCGTCGTAAATAACTAACGAAGAAAACTTGTCAGCTCGCCATTACAAGAAATTGTCAAACTTCGCATGGCCCTTGTCATTGCAACGTGCAGTAACGCCCTCTCAGACATTTCATGCTCTCGTAGTTCAACGGGATCGTCAGATTTAAAGTTTTGTAATGGGATATTGTTTTGACTACATCCCACAATGAACACATTTTGAAACTCCAGACCTTTAACTCGATGCATGGTCGCTAAGCGAACCCCTTCGTGGTGGCGTCTATCTACGCCGTTGGCCATCACCTCGTAAACCTGAATTCCAGATTTTGAAAGCTCATTCCCAATTGCATCTCTGTACTTTTTGGTTCTCGCAACAATACATATATCTTGCAGCTTTGCCCCTGCCGCTTCTAGCTGTTCTATCCGTTCTACAATTGCATCGGCTTCTTCACCAAACGAACCTTTAACAATAATTTCTGGTAATTCACCATGCATGAGTGAAACGTAACCTTTACTCGTATCTTGCCCTGCATCTAAATCGTCTACAGGCACATTATCTAGCACTGACACTGCGAGTTGTTTAGTTTCTTCAGTCGTTCTGTAATTCACTCTTAATTTTCTGCTGCGACCGATAATATTTATCCCGCAACGGCCAAGTACTACTTTATTTCTGTATATTCGCTGGTGACCATCACCAACAATAAAGATATCGTTCTTTCCTTCAGGCACGATTCTGCGAATCAGTTCATAGGCCTGACTTCCCATATCTTGACCTTCGTCAACCACAACTGACTCATATATAGGTTTGATGTTCTTGCTATCAATAATCGCTATACAATCTCGCATCGCATCAGGCATTTCTTTAATTCGATTATGATTTAGCTGCAATAGATATTCTTCGAACACAGCCCAAGCTAGAAGCCGTTCTTTTCGATTTAGTCTGGTGCCACGTCCGTTTCTTTTTGCTCGAATATACTCGGATTTATCTGTGATACTTTGCTCTTGAACTACCAGTTTCCATTCCTCTTCATAAAAATGGTCTGATAAATCGAGTTCGGGAGATTTATTGTCTAGTGCCCTTTTCCAACTGCTTGTTCGCTTTGGGTTTGAATCTCCGGGGTAAACAATGTCGTAGTTATAGTTATTTCGCTTTAAAAATTTGTGTACCCAAGAGTCAATATGAACTGTTTCAATATTAGATAACTCAGAGTGGCTACAAATCTGAGCTAAGTGCTCTGATATATCAGCAGCTAGATTTTTAGTGAAAGTCGTAAACAGGATCTTTTTATTTGAAGAACCATTCAAAGTAGACGAGAGCCATTTGGCACGATGAATCGCAGCCACCGTTTTACCCGTTCCAGCTCCACCTAAAACTCGTACAGGTCCATTCCAATCTCGCTCAACGAGCTTTCTTTGTGAAGGATGTAAAAATACGCGCCATTTTTCTAAAGGCGCATCCAACATCTGTTCAAGCGCTTCATCATCAACAACCACAAAACGTCGTTTAGAACCCTCTCTTGCAAGTGCTGCGGCAAAGTCTTCAGTATCAAATTCTTCAGCGGCATTAGATTTATAATCATCTAAAACTTCATCGTAAGGAATCCCATCAGCAAGGAAATACAGTGCCTCGTATGCCTCATTGGGTAAGTTAACGCTGAAGTCCTCTAGCTCTTGGATGGTTCTTATTTTTGCAATTTTATCAATGAACTCTTCAGGCAACCCCAGTTCAAGTAGCTGTTCAGATGAATAATTACTAAACAAATAACTTAACTCTTCTGGTTTTTCTAGAGCCTTATCAACAACCTCTGTGCTTTCAGGCTCACTCTGGTTTTCGTTAATGTTTGTCGCATATAGCTGGATAGCACCAGTCTTGGGATGGATTTTACATTGGTGACGTCGAGCCCAGTCATAAGCCTCATCATGATGGTCGACCCATAACAAAATGTACACATTGCCTTGTTTAGGCTTTAGCACAATGCCACGGTATGCTTGATCTATTCGTACAGACCTCATATCCGAATTGGCAGCATCGTTTATTTTTTCATAGTTAATGCCAGTCGCCAGCGGGTCATTGCGAAATTTACTTACAAATTGATTTACTTTTTTCTGCTGTGCCCGAGGCAACCTTACGATTGCTGTTAAAAAATCCTGTGAAATTGCTACTTGAATATCCATATCAGACTCCCAGCTTTTCTTTTAGTTTTTCTATTAATTCATCATTTACAGGCGCAACATAACATTGCCAAGCATCATTTATAAATTGTTGTATTGTGTCTTGATCGTCATCGTCAAACAGTGCAACTTTCTGGTGAACCCACGCGAGTTCAGCGAGCCCCTTAATTTCCTCATCTACTACCAGTTCGTATCCTACTTCTGGGATATGACTCCCTAGCGCAGAGAGCAAATGAACGCCTTCAGTTAAAATGGTTTGCTCATAAACTTCTTTCCAGTCAACAGACTCTTCGCTTTGCACCATAGGTTCAGGAACGACTACCACCTCTGCATTAAGTTCTACCATGCTCTTGGAACAAAAAGAAATGTCCACCATCAATTGCAAAACGTTGTAGAGTTTCCAGTAGCCAATGAGCGACTTTTTAAAGTGCACATCATTATTTTGTGTATCATCAATGCATACATGTACTTTAAGAGCCTTCAACAACAAGTCACAATCATCTGAAGACTGATTGAATTTAAATTGAATAAACTTCGTTAACGAAACAGCAGCCGTCAACTCAACGAGTTGTTCAGAACTATCCAAACAATTCATCAATCCACCAAACCAATAATTGGGATCATCCAAGAATGATTGAATTCGGCTTTCTGGCGCATTTTCTTTTAACTCAAACTCTAGTTTTTGAGCTATTTCCGGATTTTTGTTACTCATTCCTTTCATTGGATTCAACCAGCAAAAAGAGTGAACAACAGCTGACTGTTTTAAAGAAGCTAAAAATGAAGTTGGCTCAACTAAAAGCTCTGACAGCAACTGGAAATTATTCTTATTTTTTAATACTGAATTCCACTGGTTATAATTTTTCCCTGTTAACTGCTTGGGAGAATTGCCAAACATACTTCTTAACTTGTTGCTCTGAAACAACTCAAAATAGTCTTTAAGATGGGTATTATCTAGCTTATCTAAATCATCCCAGTAAAGCGTCCAAACAAAAAATTTGCCCGATTTATAAATAGCATTACGTTTTTTTGTATCTTCGGCGACTTTGTCGTTATGAAACTCGTAACCATCTAGAAATACAGCGATGGGAAGCGTATCTTCACGGGTTTTCACTGGCCAAAATACAAAGTCTGGTTTGGAGTGTACCGAAACGCCCTTGCTGTTATCCAAGTCAACTTGCGGCTCAATTTTCCAAGCGTGTGAAACATCTCCATCGCGCCCTACCGTCAACAAGTATCCATTTTTACCATTAACCAAGGCGTTACTGACTTTCCATGGTCTTCCAGTCGCTTTAAGCGTATCAATAAATTTAAGCTCAAGTTCACTATCAAGTAATGAGTTTGGATTTACAGAGCCAAGCGTCTCCACCTCAACAATATCATTTCGTTTTTCGAGCACTTTTTGAAACAGCGATTTTGCCAAGTCTCTGGAAATTTTTGGCATTCGCTGGCGGTCCCTATAAGCATAAATACACTTATAACAACCATCTTTAGAGGGGTCTTGATTACATGAGCATGAATCAAGTTTCCGAAATGACATCTCTATTAGATCCAATAGGTTTTCTGGTGATGCCATCAATGATTTCAAATAACCAGTTCCACCGGGGACTGTATCGTAAATAACCAGATAGTATCGGCGACCTTCTCCAGCATTTACAGGTTCGCTGTAAACAGTGCTCTTGATGTGATCGATACTGCCTTTAAAGTACAGTTTTATCCCTAATTGTATTGCAGCGGCGAACGTCGCTTCATTTGCTGAGTTGGCAGAGTAACTTGATACAGGAAGCAATATCCTGACTGCTTCAGAGGACAGCTCCCGATACAAGTACAAACAATCGATAAAGTTTTCTTCGTCAAGCGCCTTTTCAGGAGTCTTGTTATATGCACAGGTTAAATCGTGTTTGAAATTTCGGTTTCGCTGGGTTTTAACCATCCCGCATTTGTTACAAACCTTAAATCCCGTGCGAAAATCCTCGTCACCTGCTATCGAACTTTGTTCTGACTGATTATCGGGCACACCAAAGTTAACATCTTTGATAGTAAGCTTCTTAACAAAGTCAAAACCAAAAACAACATCTTCAGCATCAATCTTGTAAGCAGATTGGACATCTGAATTATCGTAGCTAACCAACATTTGGCGCTTGTAAAACTTAGGCTCTCTGTTATCTACATCGTCTGATATTTTTGCGTCGCGTTCGTTAGTACGTGCATACACTTGCCTTAGTTTTAGCATTTGCGTTAGCTGGCCATTATCATTCCAACCAACGCTTTCACACTTAGGGCATGTCTTATACTGATCACCAGTAATATGAATATCTTCACTGTAGCTACAGTTATTACAAACTCGCCAAGTTTCAACCGTAGAAACACTTAAATCGACTTGCTCAATTTCTACCTTGTTACCACCAGCATAAAAGTGGTTATCCGGCGCCAACTCAGATAACGCGGAGGCCGCCGGACGTTCATAGTCATAGGTGTTTCTCTGGAACTTCACACCATCATTTTCAGATTCGGCTTGCTCCTTTCTACGCCATAATATCGAACGTATCGTTACACCTTCTTCAGGGAACGCGTAATTGGGTAGTAGCCCTTCATCCGTGAAAAAGTTTAGCGTTTGCTTTCCGTTTATTTGTCGAATCAACGAGCGAATCGCAGCTCTTTCGTTATTAAGCTGCTCAACTTTTTCGGAATGGTCTGCTTCTTTTACAGGCAGTTTATCTAGTTTTCTTAATTCACCATCGATTGTAGCAACTCGTTTTTTGAGCCCTTTCCTGTCGTTTACAAGCTGGGTAATTCTATTAATAATCCGCCCGCTCAATGACATGTGATCATCATTGTTTCCGCGTAGGAATACAGAAAGTGACGCCTGTAGTTCAGCATCCATTGAATCAAATAACGCTATAAACTGCTCTAGCAAATTCCCTTGATTTCTTGAGATAAAATCAAAGAAATTGTAGGGAAATAAATGAGTATGATTGCCTTCAACGGTATTCAATAAGTCCCTAACACTGAAAGGGATTTCAGATTCTGACACACCGCCCTTTACCCATGAGTCGAAGCAGAATGCAGTTAATTGTCTTTCCAATACCGCATTTGCCTTTAAAAAGACTCCCGGCGGTTGAACTGCGCCTGACATCATATCCAGTGGTTCATGGTAATAATATAAATCGTGCGCGTTGCCTTCACTAAACGTAACGTTAAATGCATTACCATCGCGCCTACCAGCACGACCTATCCGCTGTAAATAGTTAGACTGTGCAGGAGGTACTGAACAAAGTGCTACGCTTGAAAGGTCCCCGATATCTATCCCCATTTCTAAGGTTGGCGTAGCAGAAAGTAGATTAATATCCCACTCATCACGGCCTTTAATAAATGAGTTTTCTACTTTTTCCCTAATATCTCGCTCTAATAGGCCCGTGTGTTCAAACCCATTAATCCTTACCAGTTCAAAATTATTCCAAGTCAAATTAAGCTCAGACCTAGCCTCTAATTCGAAATGGCCTTTACAGCTTGGTACTAAACAGGGTGAGCCCAGCCAATAATCTACTAATCCACTATCAACATTGTGAGGCGTCCCGCATTCTGAACATTCAATGCGGTTGAGATCACGGGAAATTATTACTGAATCTGGATTTAATCCGTAGATTTCCTCCCCTTTAACTTCATAAGAAACGAGGATTCCGGCTTTTTTGAGGACAGCCAGTACTCTTGTACAAATAGTTTCAGAGTAACTGGTGGCAAATGCAGCATCATCAGATAAGAGCGTTTTTAATAGAACCGTTAAATATATCGAGCTTCCATGGCTCTTTTTGGCCAAGTAATCAAAGCTACTTGATACTTTTCTAACAGAGAGGAAACGTGGCTTTCGAGATCTCCGTCCCCAACTCGGCATATAGTAAGACGTTTCGCCAATCTTATTGTGAACGTAGGTATCACCAGCATTGAGAATGTAATTCTTCAAACTAGGGTGAACGATTGCCCCATTTACAATCAACAGGTTTAAGAAAGAAATCAGAAAGGCCTCTACTTTCTTAATCTCAAGAGCACTTAATTCCGCTATTTCTTCTAACAATGTTGAATGTATTTGATTAGCTGCTTGATCAAGTACATCTCTGTCGAAGCTAGTCGCTGCGAACTTTGATTTAACTAATGAGCGCCCTAGATGGCTCTTTAAACCAAATTCACTAATCGCTTCCCATGAAAGTCGTGCCTTAACATTTTTAGGCAAGTTAGTTTTAGCGGGTAACTTATTCGTTTCCTTGAGTTCTTTGAAGTGAGACTGCCATTCCATATCAGGCGCAGCAAAAGTACCAACAAACGCAGCATCACTGCTATATAAATCTCGAGCAAAATCAGGGACTGTTTCAGCCAAATCAGCAATGGTCTTTATATCGTGCTTATCAATAGCTCTTGCTATAAGGCTTCGCAAAAGCAGAGGGTAAGTTCTAGCGGTAAAAAAGCCCGCTCGATGGGCAGCGTCTTGCACTGAGTCACTAAACGTAATGAGTTGTTTGTCTTCGTTAAAAAAAGAACCAAATAACTGATGAGACAACACACTGATTAAGCTTGCTGCCCGACTCCCCAAAACACTCAAGCCAGTCTCACTGTTGCAAAATGGGCAATCGTGCTTTGCAACAAGCGTTGAGCCTCCGTCAGTTAAATTTTTGCGTTTTGAGTCGTCAGGTAAGTAAACCAGTGCCAGTACATCATGCCCGCAACTTGAACACTCAGATTGGGCAGAATCAAAGCTATTTAAATTTAAGCAGTTGGCGCAGAGCTTATGGTAGCGACCAGTTTTGGCAAGTTTGTCATCGAACGCTTTAACGGGGAATATAAGATTTGCTTCTGGGCGACGGTCAAAGTAAAGCTGATAGAAGAGAGCCAAATCGTCATTTATATGAGATTCAGAATTACCTAACACACCGCCCCAGCCAGTATTGTGGCAGTCACGGCAATGCATAATGGGTAGGTACTTTGTTTCAGCCCCAACTTGGGTAAGATCGTCACTGAAAGAAATCTCTGGTTGAAGTGATACGCTCGCCACCATCCGACGAAGCTCTCTAAGCCACAATTGATATCTTACTTGCAGTAATGGTAGTACTGGTTTCAACTTACCGTTTTCAACGCGATAAGCAATAGCCTCTTCATCTTCATCTACCGCTTTTTTAGCTGTTGAAATTAGTGCGCAAAAGCTCTCTAAACAGGCAAGTTGATAGTGCAAATTCTCTCTCGTTGAGCCGAATATGTCTTGGCAAAGCGACTCTAAAGAGGTTATTTCCCCATTTAACTTATCTAGCAAGCGATGGAAAAAACGGTGTTTTCGGATTTGTTCACCAAGTTCAACGCGCTGTTCGATACCCAGCTCAGATTGAGCAGATTCTGTAATGAATAAACTCTCATCTTTAAACCACGCAAGAATAGCGTCATTTATGTAACTTGAGGTATCGCTATAACTTACATAATACGGGACATCCTGATTACCCGGTGTTTCAAAGTAGGTTAACTTCGAATCCCTCAAGTACTCTTCCGAAGACAGTCTGTCTTCGTAAATCACCGAGGTAATATCAAACTTTGCGTCGAATATATCGCTTGCATAATTGATTAACTCTTCATAATTATTGCCTACTGTAGCCGAGGTTCCAACGCAGGTTAAATAATCAGCTGGAATGTCTAAACGGTGTTTTAGGCGCCTAATCAAACACGACAAATCGGTTCCCTGAGCACCATCGAAAGTATGAAGTTCATCAACAATTAAAAAGCGTAATGTATCCGCTTTGTTGTTTTTCCAAATAACCTGATCTCTTGGCCTTAACAACAAAAAGTCCAACATTTTATAGTTGGTCATTAATATATCTGGTGGATTTTCTCTAAGCGTATCTTTACAGGTGATAACCTTATCCTCAGACATCACCTTCGTCTTCTCGCTGTCTTCTTGCCCGACGAATAAGCCAACTGTCACTTTATTTTTTAGAGAAGCATTCGAGGATATAGTTTTGGCAAACCGTTTAGCTTGATCCGTCGCCAGCGCATTCATCGGGTAGATGATGATTGCTTTTATTCCTTGTCCTTTTTCAGAGGCACAGTAATCGAGCACAGGATTCATAAAACATTCTGTTTTTCCCGAGCCAGTTCCGGTGGCAACCAACGTAGATTTGGGCTCAGCTGCACTTAGTCGTTCATAGGCTTTAGCCTGATGCTGGAAAGGCGGAAACGGGAGATATAAATTTTTAAAGTAATCTCTGGTTAACTGGCTTGTTCTAAAGGGCAAACTCATCGAAATGTATGGCCCTTTGGCTAGATTTTCCTTTTTGTTCAGAAAATCCTCCATTGCATTAGTGTACTGACCGTATTCGTCTGTGCGAGAAAACAACGGCGAACTCATTTCAAACGAGTGTGACAAGAACGTTCGAATTGCTTCTTCTGTTTGGTGACTAATGATACTTGGCAGCATTTAAGAATTACCATCCTTGATGTTGGGAATCGATGCAAAAAGCAGATTTAAATCCAGCGATACGTCTTCAGCGCTGAAAAGTGTCCAGCCATCAACATTTCGCTCTGGAGGCTCTATATACACACCAACCTTTTCGTCAGGCCAAGCCAGTTCAAGTTCTGCAACCACTTCAAAACTTTCATTAGAAAGCTCGTAACCAACTTCTGGTAGGGCTTTAGAATCCTCAATTATCATTTCATAAATCGACTTCACTGAATCATCAAAAAACAAGTCATCAAGTTCGAAATCCTGAGGCTCTTTAGCTTTCAATAACTCAGCCACCTTCGACCAGTTTGAATCGAAGTAATATCTATCAATCAACTTAGCAGGGTTAACGAACTTATAGATTTTGGGAGTTGTTAATAGATTTTCTACAACAATGAGCCAATAACTGTCACCTTCTTGGAGACACTTTTCCATTTGAGCTTGCGACAATGCAACGCCAGTTCTGTTCCAAGCGCTGCGCTGGCCTTTCACTTCTACAAAAATTAGCTCTCCGGTATCAGGGTTTATGGCTTTTATATCAAAACCCTTATTGTTACCGCCGAACAACTCGACGTTTTGGAAACCTTCATTATTCAGCCACTGCGTTACATAAGTTTCCGCTTTCTGCCCAAAGCTTGTATCTTCTCGGCATTCTTTTTCTGTTCTATCATGGGTACTTTCGCTTTCAACGTAGCTGAAGAGCCTGTATCCGGCTGAAGGGGTAGATTGCTGTTTTGGCTCTCTCTTGGCTTTATTCGACTTCCCTCCGCTTGCCCCATCCTTAAAATCTGCGGAGCCTCTAGCGCTATATTGAGAGTTTGGAGTACCAGTATATTGTTTTCTATGTTTCGTGTCTGAGTTAGTCGAAGAGCTTAGCGACCTTTCATGGTCACTATTGCTTTGGCGCTCGTCGATGTCATTGATGTAAGAACCAGCTTCCTCATTTTCATCGCCTAGAGCATGAGCTTCTTGAAGTTGATTTGATGAAACTTCAGAGTCTGGTGCCTCAATCTCTTTATCGATAAATTCATTATCTGAAAATACAGTTTCATCAGCGTTAACTTCGTAATTTACTTCTTTGCTTTCACCACTATCAACGTCTTGATCTACTTTTTGAGTATTGGTTATCTCATCAGTAGAATCAATAACTTCATCAGACTCTGACGCCGCATTTTGGTCTCCCTGCACTTCAGCGCCAGATTCCGTTGTTGTATTTTCGTCGATTTCTACTTCGTATATTTCTTCGTCAAACAATTCATTAGATTCACCATTAAAGATGCTCTCTAGTACTCCAAGCTTCTCTTCATCCAGCTCCAAAGCTTCTTTCTTTAAAACATTCGACAAGCGAGACTCTGTTTGAATATCAACAAAAATTCTAATCGACTTCTCGTATTGACCAACTTTTCTTCCAAAAAACACTCGAGCAATACTGAAAGCTAGTTCATCTTTTACATTATCGATGTCTTGATCTCTAACTAGAACTAGAGAACCGTCAATAGCATCATAAAAACCGAGTTCTGAATCTACTTCGATAAACTGCTGCTCATCCAAAGTATACTTAACCAACAACTTTTCACAGGTCAGTTCTTTTGCATGGTAAAAGTTTGAAAGTTTCGACGAAAGCTCGTCATTTACATCAAAATGATCTGCAATATATATGCATATTGCTTTTTTAGCTGATGTACTTATTTTTGGAACATCAACAATTTGCTCCTTGTATACTTTGCTTATTTCTACATCAATGCTTTCAGAAAGCTTTCGCACGCCAAGATGCTCAAAAAAACTATAAAATTCTGTCGCAGGAGACCAAGTAAAATGAACATCGGGATGGTCTAAAAATAGCTCTTTAATTTTACCATCGTCAGCGACAAATATTTCATCATCTGGTCTGAGCCATTTTCCTTTGTCTGAGCAGACTTTCGATATTGCTTTGAATTCTTTCCAAGTAATATCTGAGCTAAAATCATCGTTTCGAATTAACTGACTCAAATATCGAACAATCGTGTTTAACTGTACTAATTTCTTATTAGATAGTTTTTCATTTAAATTTGTTTGCTCTTGATATGCTGACAAATAGGATGCCAAACCGTGGTTTGCTTTTACCCCTAGCATTTCCACAAAGTAATGCTTTAACCTTTCGGGAAGATACTCTGCTAACCCGACAAAGCTACTTCCCAAATCTGGTTTATTTTCCCAAGTAACTTGCTTAGGCGATAACCACTCGTTTCTTGGCTCAGGTAAGTAAACAAGTTGTTCCTGAGTTAACCGGCGTTTAATGCGTTCTGCGTCGTTAGGATCCCGCCAGTTTGATAATGAATCATATGCAGAGGTTAAAAACTCTAGGTTAACGCCTCCGTTTTCCTTATTGACTTTAATTTGATCCATGAAGCCTTTAGGGGTTGGCTCGGTAACCAATCCTAGCTTTTTTGCAAATTCTCTAGTAACCGGGTCTTTTAAGTAGTTTAGTGAATTACCAAAAATTCTGCGCTCTGAGTCTGAAAAGCGGTGAAGTAAGGGTGATGGCTGAACTAAACCTTCATTAGTACTCATCAACCAGCGGTTGTTTAGCAAAAAATAACCAAGTTCAAGTTTATTATTGGAGGCAGCGACAATCAGGTCTTCATCCTCGTATACCCAATATAGCCATTTGAGTGCAGCTAAACGATTAGCTTCGATTTCCCAATATTCGTCTTTAGTAAAAGAAATTGGTGTAGCAGTAAACTTGCTTCCTCCCTGTTGGACAAGAACAAAAGGATGGACAAACTCATCAATTTGGAACGACTCTAAAAATAACTGCACAAGCTCGTCATTCCCCCAAGTCAGGTAGTCTTCATGCAGTTCGAAAATATGCTGAAGCTCTTCCTTAAACTGGTAGATTTGTTTCCAACTAGGTAAATCATACAATGAACTTGGTGCGACAAAACGCGAGTGAGTTTTAGGGAATATCCAAGAACCTGTTGTATTTTTGTAGGGCAACTCTTCTCTAAGTAATTCGACAGTATCTTCGGGTAAATCCTCAATATTGCTAATTAGATATTTACTCACCGCCTCCAGCGAATGATGCACGCAGGACGTTTGATGTTCTTTTAGAAAGGTGTAAACCGATTGCTCCAGATAACTGATAGCATTCACTTCATCAACATCGAATAGAATACGAATTCCTGTTTTAACATGCTCAGGGATTAGTGAATAAAAATCCTTATCAATGTAATTGGGCTTGGTCGATTCGCCCTTATCATTCACTAAAATCGGTACTTCATGGCTTTCATCACTCGGAAGATAAAGATTTTTGTATTTGGCACTTTGCAGACCAGAATCGCACTTAAAAATCAGGCAGTTTCTCAAAATCTCCGTATTATCACGGTATTTATATGGAGTATACCCACGGGAATAAACATCAGTTTTAACGCTTGTAATCTCGACCAAAGCGTCAATTAGTTGTTCTTCAGTAAGAGTGTCGTTTGTTTGTAAGGCTTGTATAAGCTCTAGAAAATTTTGCTTTGCAAACCTTTGCAGCCCAATCTTTTGGCTTACTCTTGATATATTTCCAGACCTATCATAGGCAAGTTGCTTTGTTAATCTCCCTAGAATTGACTGTGGCCAATTTTTTAGAAACTTAAAGGATTGTCCTAGTAATAAGGCTTCAGACGGAAGAAGGTATTTACCCGACAATGTTGGAATACAAGCTGTGTGAGAGAGTTCATCAATTACCTTTTCACCCACTATTCGCCAGTAATTTAGATGTTGAGGGCTACTGTCATTCACAGGTACCCAAGTCCATCGCGAAAGATCACCTTTAATAGACAAAACTTCAGCTAATGTTGATGCAGCAAAAGTTGCTAACTCTTCGAGCATCCAGCTATTCCAAGCTAAATCTTGACGAATTGCCTCCCGACTGGCGTTAAGAATGAAGTCCGCATTAACTAAAAATGGTAAACCTGTGTCAGATTCTGTTGGCAAATAACAAAAAAGAGGACTTTCTTTTAGCTCAACCCCAATTGGAAAAGCTAATGCCACATCGCGCTTAGACACATTTTCCCTAAGACTACTTTTGGCTTCTTCGGTTACGGAGACAGTTTTTGATTTAAGTAGATATTTGGAATGACTCTCGCCTGTGGAAGACTTAACCATTAACTCGGCATGGTCACCATTTTTGCTTAATTCATAATCCGCATAGTAATTAGGCGTTCTTATAGATAATTTTTTAAGTTTGCGAAGAAATAATATTAATTCGGCAGACAGTTTACGCAGTTCGTCATGCACTTTTTCGAACATGCTTTCTTGATTACCCAATCTATCTTGGAGAGGTAACAATAAAGTAGTGCCAGTACCGTTCGAAAAATCGCCAAAATTGGCATCTAACCAATAGGGGACGATATAACCCAATCCGGTTTTAGGGTCATCTTTAAGAAACTTAATCTGAAAACCATTTGATATGATATGTGGCGCAGGCGAGACAACAAATACTGACTTAAAACCAATCCCTTTTTCACCAATATATCCAGCATCTTTCTGATTAGCCTTAGTGGATTTGCCAATAGACGAAATGGCTCTTATATTGCCCATCTCAAAGCCTGATTCATTGTTTCGGACGACTAGACAGCCTTTGCAGCCAGCCGTATTAGTAGGATCGTGAGCCAACAACTCAAAACTCAATGTTGGTGCTACATCTTGGGCATAGTGGTTATCTTCTGCATTTTGAATCAGCTCAAAAATGAAATGGATATCTTTAGTATAAAGCTGCTCAGACAATATCTTTAATGCATTGTCGTAATCCGATTTCGCGTCCTCTGGCAGCAGACAGCGCCCAGTTTCTGGATCAAAGTGATACTTGTCTTTTTTAAACTGCTCAATTTGGCTTCTTGCCGTTTGTACTTTCTGATCCATCAGTACAATTACTCCTTAGTTTTACCAAAACGACGCTCAAACTCAGCCCATACAACTCGATAATCTTCCTCTCGGTCGCATCTATCAAACGGCGCATGATATTCAATGGTGCGTTCGACTGGGCCGTCCGGCACTGTATCGTCCATGTAGGTCTTGGTCACGATGCCGGATTTAAGGTCTTTTATATCTTCCCAGCCTATTTGTCCGCTTTCTTCATTCCATGGCTTTTCTTCAGTGCCCGCTTTTAGTTTTATGATTTGTTCACTGCCATCAATAAACACGCCGTCTTTGATAGTTATCGTGAACTCATTCTTCTTATTGAATTTGCGGTCTAAACCTACACCAATAAGTCCTTTACTAGATGTAAATACAATTCGTCCTTTTTGGTCGTACCAAGTGTCAGACTCATACTGTCGCATAACTGGAAATTGTACTTTATAAATGGAAATCAGCTCTTCTAGAGATAGCCCCAACTCAATGCTAGCGAGTACATCAATTTCAATTAAAGCTTGTCGACGTTCAAAATCTGTTCTTAAACTAAAGTTTTGTTTCCATTCATTCCTTAAACTAGAAAATCTCAAATTACTTAATCTAGGATCATCTTTTGCCCACCGTTCGTTTTTAATACTCTCTGTAAAAGATTTTTCCCAAAGCTCACTATAATCATCAGTCAGACAAGTTAATAAAATCACTCTTGCTTTTTGAGCTAAGTTTGCAGATTTGAATGGCAGATTTTCCCATATAGAATTCAAGTTTTCTTTACCTGTAGTTTTGATGTAAAAATCAATTACTACAGAAAACCAAAGAGCACTAGCACTTATCAAAGATTCACAATTTTCAAATTCTACTGATACGATACCATTGATATGAGCAACTCCCGGGGGAATAATTGCTGGAATGAAAGTTCTTTCTCTTACCTGTTTTGCCATATTTCTATAAGCTAAACGATATTTGTTCCTATGATAGCCACCAAATGGAGAAATTCGCCTATTTTTCAAGTAACTTTCAAGCAACCACCTTTTGAAAAGACTTCTAGGTCTATAATCATCATTAATGGTTAAAAGATCTACTACCGAGAAATCTGAATTTTTAACACATACTCTATTCGGAGTTTTATAGAGAGGGTTTGCTACAAAGAGCATTGAGCCACTAATAAAAAAATCCTCTATATCGTTTTGAAATGATACTTCAGTCTTTATTTCTTTAGTCTTTTTCTCAGCATTAGTTTGATCATACATTCGACTGGCAGATGCTTTTGTCATCAGTGCCGTTTTACGAGAGTTTTTTGTCATTTTCTCCAAAACAGATACTAATTGGGACATTTGTAAGTTTGGAATCAGACTTTCTATACTCGGGGAATTTGACGAAAGATATAATTCAGCAAAAATTTTCAACTCTGTTTCACCTAGATTCAACACACGGTCAGAGAAGCCATGGATATTCCATTTCCCGTTATCATCTTTTATTCCGACCCCTTTTTTAGGGAAATCATTTCCACTAAGTGACTCATCGATTGTTTTAGGATGAAACAGGTTTGCAATTGAAATAAAGGATGCTTCACCCTTGTTTTTACCGAATATATTTATACAGAACTTTTTGTCATGGCCAACACCAGATGTGTCAAACAATGGCCATTCATTAAAAAATTGAAAATGATATCTAAGAGCTGGGAATAAATAAGCCCTAAAGCTACCTCCATCTGGATCATCAAATAGTCCATTTTCATTAATTAAGCCAACCACACCCGAGTTCGACCTAAGCATTAAACCATGACATATAAAGCACTTATATAAATTCGTCTGCACACTTTTTAGAATTGGGAAATTAACAATTGTATTTATGAAATTCTGTGTACTTTGCGCATTTTCATATTCCTGCAAATACACATTCTTTAATTTTTGATTATTCTTGAATATTTCTTCTCTCAGAAAATCAACTTTAGAGGCTGATAATTTGTTAATAGCGATATTTGGGCTATTGTCAGCTAAAACACCTCCTTCTTTCCAAAGCACTTTCACCCATGGAGGGTTACCCAAAATTAAATCGAAACCACTATTAATTTCAAAAATATCCGCAAATTCGAGCTCCCAATGGAAGTAACGATATGTTTCAGCTAAAGAATCTGCAATTTGCGCTCTTGGCATTACATCAAAAATGACTTTTTTATTTAGGGTCCCTTTAGTGGTAAGTAACGAACGATATTCAGGCGTTTGCTCTGCGACTTCTGAATGTGCAAACAGGTCACCCATAAATCCAGACTCTGCCGTTACCTGCTCGGCAGCCTCACTTTCGATTGGTTGAGTCTGTACATACCCATCTAACAAGGTCTCTACATCGGATAAGTATTCAAAACGCTCTGGCAACTCTTCCGCTAATTCAATAGGCCAGAACCATAGTGCACACCAATAATCCATCACCATTTTTAAGCGCTGATAGCTGCTAGCGCCATCGGTTATGGCTTTTTCCAACATTTTATCTTTCGTTTCCATGTTGGTTATTGCCATCGCATCGGCCTTGTTTGGCCACATGGGCAATTCGTCAGTAGTCAGTTTTCTTTGCAGTGCCCGGCTTTTTGTATGCTCTTCCCACAACGCATCAATTTTTTGACTGATGCGTTGAAGGGTTGACTTATCCTCATCACTCCATGGCTTATTAAACTCTTTGCGCCAGTCGTTAATTGTTTTTATCTCTTGTGGCTTTAACCCTTTAACCACTTTATCTGTGTAGTTAGCCATACCGTTATCACCCAGAAGGAAATGATAAACCTGATGACTTTCTCGTTTTTTTCCGGGCTCAATTCTAATTGGTGCCTGATTTAGCCAACTTGGGGACTTTTGGCTTTTATAGGTTAGCTGATGAGCAGGGAATACTTGCCTTCTCGCGCCAATTAGTGAGTTACCGTTAAATAACTGGTATCCAAACCATGGCACAAAGGCTTCAGAACTAATGGCGTTTAGCCATAACGAGACTTCAGCGAGCTCTACTGCAACTGGATTTAAATCCACCCCGAATACATTGTTATCAGCAATAAACATTTTTACTCGCTGTAGTTCGCGAGTGTATTCATCCTGAGGGATGCGTTTATTCTCTGCTTGTTGTTTGTAGTAAAGGTAGTGTTCTGAAAGCTGGTTAATGGCTTCGTTTAAGAAGGCGGCACTTCCCATTGCGGGCTCACAGACAGTGAGCTTGATAATTGCATCTGCTTTTTCTGCTGATGTTTTAAGTGGCTCAATTTTTTCTTTAAACAGCTCTTTTAGGGCATATTTAACCAATGACTTAGTTAACACTTCTGGCGTGTAATACGAGGCTGACTTTTCTCTGTCTCGCCCTGCCATGCGATAAATGAAAGACCCTTTTTCAAACTTTTTATAGCGCGTTTTTTTCTCGCCACCTTCGTAAACGGTGTAGGTTACTTTCTCTTCTTCGTCGTACTCACCAAACTGCTCTACCGAGACAAAATAGCCCGTTTCTAACTCGCTGTAGGTGTCACCTTTCTTTTTCACTTCGTAAAGGGTTTCTTGGGCAAAGAAACCTCTATACGACAACAGAGCCTCATACACAGCGCCTAATTGGTTGATACCAAGTTGTGCATAGGAAATACGACCACGACGCTTTTTACCTGACTTCTCTTTGCTCAGAGACATCAAGTTTAAAATGCGCTGCATAGTTTGGTTGGTAAATACCACCTTATTTAAGGTCGGCGTACGCTTCGGATCAAATAAGTGGCTATCTAGTTGCGTAACACTAAAAACATCCAGCTTCTCAGTCGTTAAATCGGCTTTCGATTTATACCCTTTGTGGATCAGTCTAAAAAGCAAATTCAGACTGTCGTGAATATAGCGCCCCTGTTTATCTGCTTCGCTGTATAAAGGGATTAACTCCAAGTCTCGTAAGTTCTCAAGACTATAGCCTTTGAGATAGGTCATTGAATCAAGCGGTGCATACTCAAGCTCAGGCCTTGCTTCAATGTAAAACAGGAATAACAAGCGATACATGTACCGGAGGCATTCACGACTTAGCTCTTCCGGCTTTATGGCATTATTACCGGTATAGTTTGCTTTACCTTGTTTAATTAAATATTGGGTGGCTTCATTACCGAGTAACTCAATTGACTCACGAAGCGCATACTTTAAATCTTCAGATACTGAAAAGGCATGCTTGTGGCTATTTTCGTCTAAGTTATCCAGCAATGGCTGGCCAGATTCAGGCATGACTGAGTCTTTGTGCAGTAGCGCCGCACAGGCTTTTAAGGTCTCTGTTTCTTTGCGGCCCAGAATCTCTTCGAAATCGAAGCGAAGCAATCGGTTTTGCGCCCATTTTGTTCTGTCGATGAGCAACGCCTGACGGTTCCCTAACAACAAAATCCATCTAGGAGGCGCTTCGTCGGTTAACACATGTTTCGAAATAATCTCTTGCCAGTGAAGTTTTAATAACGGAGCGTGCTTTTTGAGCAATTCTGAATCTGCCTGCGCAGATTTATCCAGTTGCTGCTGAAGCAACGGCAGTGATAACGGATCCTGACTGTCGTCATCAAATTTATCGTGGGCTTCAACAACCCATATAAAGGGCTGGTCATTATGATTGTATTGGGCAAGTACCGGCAATTTCAGGCCAGAGTCGAGCTCTACAGCGGAGGCTTTTAATTGATAACCTAGCGGCGCCAAAATCGAAGACCATCGTTTACGCTGCTGTTGTAGGCGCTTAGGAACTTCTTTCTCTCTCCCATGCTCGTTTAATTGCTTAAAAAAACTTCCTGCATAGGTTGCGAGTACTGAGTAAGGTGCGCGAAAACCTTTTTCAGGTTCTCTGCCTAATGCCCGTTCTTTTTTCTCAAATTCGCGAGCGTCAGATTCTTTACTTGCCCATTCATCCATTACGCCTCGAATATCGGATTCAAATACGGAAGTCAGGTAATGATGTGAGTAAAAGTCGTTCTCGTTATAAATACCAACTAGGTTTGCCATGATTACGCCTCACTTCCGGTAAATACTGCTATTAACTGAATGTAAGGGGTCTTTTCTGTCGTCATGGTGTCTTCTATCCATTGAATATAATCGTCGAACAGTTTTTCTATTCTGTGCTGCTCTTTGAGCTTTTTATCTTCAACAATCTGCTGGATACCACCAGCCTGCTCAAAATCAAAGGCTAGCTGTTTGACGCGTTTTGCTTTTAATGCTTCGAGTGCATCTACCTGCGCTTGTAACTTAGCATCAATCAGGCTTTCCTTTTCTTTTCGGATGACTTGAAAATATTCAGACGCTTTACTAATTGCATCTTTAAGCAGATTTTGGTGGCCATCGGTATTATCAACCTTCGCCGGGTTTGATAGTTTGCTTTCTTTTAGTTCAATAGCCTCTGCAAACTGCTCGAATGTTTCAAAGGTATCGAAGCGGCCATCGACGTAGTTCACTACCACCCAGTCATTGATTAGCGGATGACTTTTTCTATTGGGATAGATAGCGTTTAACACGAAAGCGGTTTTACTCGCATCCAGTTTATGGGGTATACGAATAAGAGGTGCATGATGTCGACCAAAAGCGGATAGCACTTTATCATTTAACCATTCCATTACAGGATGAAGTTGCCACAGATAATTTTTGCGAGGCCACGCATGTTGTTGCCCACGAGCTGCCGCAATTTCAAGCGACATTTGCTCAATGCTGTTGGTTAAGATGAATTGTTCATCTTGTGGATAGACTTCTGGCGGCAACTGTTTCAACCGCTGCTCCAGTTCATTGTTTACCGTTAACGCTAACGTGCTTGCGTCTTTCTTACTGAAATCGATTCTTTGCCCGTTACGTTTAATATACTCGAGCGCTTGTTCGGCAAACTGGATATCTGAACTAAACAGTGAAAACAAATCTCGCGTTTCAACTGTTGAATCCGACACGTGAACATCCTCTGGCAAGAAAGCGTCCATGGGACCGGTTTCCTTGGCGCTGTCATCATCAAAGTCTCCGAAAATGTCCGCTAAAATATCTTCGCCTGAGGTAAAACTTTCGACTAGGGCCTCAGCGACAGCTTCTTCTTCAGACTCTTGATCAAAGCGCCCCGTAAATTCAGAAGGATCGCCGATATTCTTTTGTGCCTGTTCGTCTTTTTGAATAAGCACTTCACTGGTTCGACTATCTCCCCGGACATTCTCGTTTTCACTGGTAGTGACTAAGTATCGAATCAGTGGTTGCTGGGTTTGCCCGTATCGGTCGATACGCCCGTTTCGCTGTTGGAATACCATAAGCGACCAAGGGATATCGAAGTGGATCATCTTATGACTGAGGTAGTGCAAGTTTATCCCTTCAGATGCAACATCCGAACACACCAATAAACGTAATTTTGATTGTTCTTTGCCAAACTCCTCTACAGTTTGCATTAGCTCTGCATCAGACATTTCCTGCCCTTTCAAGCAACCAATCTGCTCAGGTTTGAGACCTAGATCGGCTTGCAGTTGTTGATGTAAAAACTCTAGGGTTGGAATACTTTCTGTAAAAATAACGATGCGATCATCTTTTTTATTCGGCTTCCAGCCAAACCCGGCTTTCTTGTCACTAATGAGTTTAAGTAACTGCTGATATTTGCTGAAATGTTCCGCTGACACACGTGCCAATGCCTGCGCAAAAGATTTGAGTGAATTTAAGTCATCCTCGAAATCAGGATCTTGTTTTGCCTCTAACTTTTTAATTCTGTTGTTAACAGTCGATAAGCAAGCCATTGGGCTAGAGAACAGTGTTTTTTCTATTGTTACGCGTAGAAGTTGGCTCGCTTTTCGTCCCTTATCAAGCGTACTTAAGTTTAACTCGGTGAGTTCCCGGTATACATCCTCTTCAACGGCACTTGCTTTTGCCTTTACAGTTTGAATATCTCGCTCAGGGAAGTCTTTGGCAATTTGGTCTTTAACATCCTTTTTGAAACGCCGAATGACTAATCCTTTGTCGCTAAAGTCTTCGTGTTGATACTCTTTCTCGTTAGCGATAGCCGTTGCATCAAGCATATTCATTAAACTTGCAAAACTTTCCGGCTTGCCATCATGGGGTGTAGCAGACAGCATAATCAGGGTATCTGAGCGCTGTGCAAGCAACTTAGCTAAACGACTTCGCTGCGAATTAGAGCCCCGTTGCGCCACGTTATGGGCTTCATCAATAACAATAATATCCCAGTAGGCTTGTTCTAAGTAATGCCGATACTCCACATCCTGTTTTAACGTATCGATTGAAATAATCGACTTATCGTAGAAGTGAAAGGGATTATGATTGGTAGGGATCTTATTTCTTACCTGCTGCAATCCAGCAGAATCAAGACGCGTAAGTGGAATAGAGAAGCGACTCCACATTTCTTTTTGAAACTGTGTAAGCATCGATTTTACAGCTAATACAAGGATCCGCTTGCCTTTCCCTCGTCGGATTAGCTCAGACATCAAAATGCCAGCTTCTAGCGTCTTCCCTAACCCCACTGCATCGGCAATCAATATTCGTTGGCGAGGTTGTTTTAACGCCGTGATGGTCGGGTCCAACTGGAAAGGCAAAGTATCCATGGCCGCCTTATGGCCAAAATGAACATGTTCATCCGTTGGCACACGTTGACGAAGCATGGCTTCGATGTAAAGAAGGCTATCTTTATAATTTGGCGACTTATCTTCAATCAGTTTTGTAGTGGCTGGATCCAAAATCTGAATTTGAGAATTTGAATATTCTTTATCATTTTCAATACTCGTCAGGAAACGCCCTTCTTTACCACGAACAAGCTCTGAGATCCCCTCGCACTCAATCAAATAGCCACCGTCAGCGGTAGGGTCTGACTTTCTGACAACCCATTCAGCATCTCTTACAACTATGCGCATTCCCGGCGTGTAATTTTTGTATTTGTCTTGTTGTGCTAGTGAATTCATTTCATTATCTCAGGCTACTTACTAATTGCTCGATGTCTCTTATGGCTAAACGCATGCTGTAGACTTTCCAACCTAATTTGTAGGCTGCTTTAGCATCGTCTTTACTGACTGCGACGCCTATTTTTCGCAGTGGCCATGCAAGCTCAAGTTCGGCAATCACTTCATTATTTTCATTTTGAATCTCTTCACCTACTTCCGGTAATGAGACATGGTATTTTTCAAGTAGGTCAATTACACCATGCATACCCGGGTCAGCTAAATCATAGATGTCCTTCCAGCTTTCTCTGGTGTTGAGTCGTTGCTCTTTTCTTAACTGAGCGATTAACTTGGTATCTTCATGTCGGACATTAATATGTTGATGATCTGGTTGTTTGCGGTGGCAGTCACAACATAGCGGAGTGAGATTACTACTGGAATTGTCGGATTTAATCCCGTTTATGTGATGTACGTGAAGTAACCGTTTGTGAGTATTTAAATCTAGACCACACTGCTGGCATTGGTAGTGATACTTTTCACGGATACGCCTCGATATTTCGTCCCAATCTTCGGAATACTGATTATTACTGTTTCCTGCAACACCGGTTGGCATGTATTTAAAGAAAGAACTATAGGTTTCGAAAAAGTCAGCAAGGTTAAAATTTTTAGCAAAACGGAGCCGATCATCACGAGTTTTAAGAGAGGTAAACTTAATATAGTTAATCCCTTTTAAGCACAACTGACACACTGCTAGTCGGGTTTCGCCTTCAATATGCTCATTTGTGAAGGTATCAGTTCCAGATACCGAAAATAGCCCGTCAAGCTTATTAGTTACGACATACCGTTCAAACCGCCCTTTACGTCTCATTTCCTCTAGCTTAGAACAATCTGCTACATGGTATTTATTACCAACAGAACCATCTTCTAACACCTTGTGGATTTTATTGCCGTAGCTATGGTCTTTGATGTACAGGAGAACTTGTCGGCCTTCGTAACTCGCTAGGCCAGTATCAAAGTCTATATCTTCAAAGTTAACTTCAAAGCCTTGATTAAGTTTTATATCCAACGGTTCCATAGGAACGATATCACTCGTGATATCGAACTGAATTTGTTCAGCGCCCATGGTGCGAACGGCTTGTTCAAGCAATGAAAGGTCTACATTCAACTTCATGTTGTATTACAGCCCTTCGACTATTTTACGTATTTGAATATCTGCGTTAGTGATTACTCTAAAAGAGACTCGGCGAGACTTCTCTTTATTTTCCGAGCCATCACTATTCAACTTCAACCGTGAGGAGGCAAGCCCAACAGCAGCGAAAGAAGACTTGATCCATGCTTTTTGATCAGACGATAAATTTGATAGAAAGTAGGTATAATTTAAAACGGATCTGGTTCGATTTTGAGATAACGTCATATTAAAAAAGTAAGCATCGTCCGGGTGAGTTTCGCTTCCCCATTCAGAAGAGGTATGTCCCTCGATTCTAACTTCATCAATACTTTCTTTGTATGCTTCAAGTACCCGTAAATACCTAGGGATGAAGTCCGCCAGAATAGCTTCGAATTCTGGTTTTAAAGTACTTTCTCCGGTAGCAAACAGAACCTCTGGAGAATTGAATTGAAAAGACAATGTTTCTTCATCAATTGATGCTTTCCATTGTTCTAAATCATTTTCAAATTCTGCATTTAGGGCATCAAAGATTGCCACCTGATTCTGTTGGTATGCTACGGCTACATCTTTAATCTTATCGCGTTCAATAGACACGTGTCGCATGAACGCTATCGCAATAAACAGAAAGACCATCATCAGACCCGCCATCAAATCTGATACGGTTAACCAATGTTCGCCATCCTCTTTTTCTTTAGGCTTTCCTAATATTGAGTCCATGTTAGCCATGATTAACTCGCCTTCTTAACGACAAGACTCATTTGTTCGGTGAGGTACGAATAATCTTTCACGAATTGGTTAGCAATCTGACCAAGGTTTTTACCCATGGTATTCATAACAGAGTTAAGCTCACGCTGCATAGATTGGTCGATTAGATTTAACTGATCTTGAACCGCTTCGCCTGTTTTACCAACTTGCTCTTTTAACCCTGCATCAAGATTGCTGAACATTCTTTGCATATGCTGGGTTTGCGATGCAGTCGCATCTTCCAGTGATGCTTCTAAACGTTTTTGCATCGCCTCAATCCCCTGAGTAACCGAGTCTCTAACCGATGAAGTTTCAGTAACAAGTGCTTTGTTCGCATCAACTAGCGTAGACGATAACGCCTTTGAATCATCTACTAATGCATTAATCATAGTGCGAACATGTTGGTTAAGATCTTCTACAGTATCTTGTAAGTGCTCTTTGATAACCTTAGTTTGCTCTGATATATGAGAGGCTGAATCTTGTAATCCACCGTTTGCTCTGCTGACACTATCTGTAAACTCATCTGCACTTTGGGTGATAACTGACTCAACTTTCGACGCACTCTCAGTTAATTTTTCACCAATAGTTTCAATACCTTCTCGCGTGTTAGTTACGAAACTATTCAACAAGTCATTAGAAGAAGCGATATGGGTTTGAATATATTTATCTGATTCTGATAGCAGCACGTTGTAGTGAGTGCTGGCCGCCTCTACTGATTCTGCGATCGTTTTAACAGTTTCATCAACCTGCTTACGAATTTCAGGCACCGCTTCTACCGCTCTGTCTCTGATATCCTTAAATGCCTCAAGATGCCTTTCCAGCTCAGCAAGTTGATGTTGGTTAACTTCCATCACCTGTTTCAGGCTAGTCATGCTTTCAGGAATTACTCTGGACTCAGTGCTGATTTTAGCCACCGACTCTTCCGTCGCTGAAATCGATGCGACACCGAGCTTATATTGTTCAGTCATGTCGGCAATTTGTACTTTGTAATTTTCTTGCCAAGTGACTAACTCTTTAACAGCTTCATTTAACTGTTTGAAGTTTTCGCCAAACTGTTCAGTCAAATTGTTGTTAAAGTCTGTAATGACTTGCTTAAGCGCTTCAATTACCGTTTCCGTCGCTGATTTGGATAACATGTCAGCGAAGTCTTGCATTTTGATCCAGAGCTTGTCAGTAAATGTCGCGAAAGCGTCTTTTTGAGCCACCAATTGTTCTGATATTTTGGTAAGGTTTTCAGCCGTTTCTTGCTGCGCTTTTAATGATAGTTTTTGATTATCGTTCAAATCGCCCCTCAGCAACTTCATTTGACTCAGAATAGAGCCGTCACTATCTCCTCCGATAGCGCTGACCAGAGATTCAAGCGAAGTTCTTTGCTGGTTAATAGCGCCTAGAATAGCTTCCGGGGTAGCAAAACTCGCTTCTTCGACTTCATGTTCTTTACCAACGCCAAATGACTGGAGCACTTTGAAAGCAATCGACAGTAATATCCCCACCAAGCTTGTGAAAAAAGCGGTTTTAAGACCACTTAGTAACCCTTGAATACTCCCATCTATATTATTGACATCAAAAGCCATCAAGCCAACTACGATGCCTGCGAAGGTGCCGAAGATACCAAGGGATGTAAGAAGCGCAGGGGTGTAGGAGATAAACTCAGCGGGTTTCCATTTTTTAGGTCCCCAAAGGGCGATAATAAAAGCTACAAAGAGAATAGAGCAAATTACCACTGTTAACGTTGATGCAAGGCTTAAAGCCTGTTCGTTTTCTAGGTTCATAAATTCCATACAATTCCTTTTTAACTACTTCATGGATTTTGATATTTCTGACCGTTAGCTTGTCATTATCCTGCCTAGCAAAAAGCTATTGAATAGCTAATATTAATTTTTTATTTTTAAAGTGCACGAGACAACCCTATACTAAGGTATAAGAGTCATGATTTAAATAAGTTAAAATGCATATTTAGATAAAGTTACTATTAGTCTTTAGGCAGCCGAATTTCCGATGACATACATCACATTGAAGGTCGAGTAAACACAGTCGTCTAATTTGCACATGAAAAAATTTTGATTAATTGAAGTTTGCCGTTTCGCGCTAAATTCACGTCTCCATGGCTATAAAAGGTGTATGAAAGTTTCACGCAAGAACGCAAACACAGATAATCTTAGTCATTCTTAACTTTGAAAGGATTTGTAACGCAGTGGGTTGGTTAATCTTCATCGGCATTATATGGTTTATTGGCGCCATTATAGACTCACAAAATCGAGAACAAAAAAAACACGATAAGACACAAGATGGAAGGGCTCCTCGCCCCTTAATCAACCAAACGTTAACTGAACGACCTCTTCCGCCAACAAAGCCCACATATAAACCTGAAGAAAAGTTGCCTGACGTCGTTACGATAAGTAAGCCTTCCATATCGGTGAGAGACGAGGCGACAAAGATCGATCGTATTCGTCCGCCTTCCGCGCGACCAGCAGTAGTGACTCCACCATTACCAATCAAAGTTACGACAGTCAAAGGAAAAAGAACCTACGAATCAACGTTAGTCTCTACTCTTCGTTCTTATGATATTCATTCTTTGTGGCATATGACTCATGTAAATAATGTGCTGTCGATTAGTCAAAGAGGCATTGTTAGCCACCTAAGAGCTACTCCCATGAATCGTGTTGATATATCAGATCCGGACGTTCAAAAAAGACGGTCAGGTAAAGACCCTATTTTCAACCGAGAGATTCATGCTTACACCCCAACATACATTACGATCCAAAACCCGATGTTATATCGATTAAAAAGTAGTTCTCACTCTCTATGTTTGCTCGAAATATCGTTAGAATCACTCGACTATCATGACGTACTGTTTACTGATGGTAACGCAGCATCGCGCGACACTAAATTTTATTCTCACCCTGAGGACCTGAAAAATTTGCCTTGGGATGTTTTAAAAGCGGAATTTTGGAGTGATTTTGCTGACGGCAAGCGAAAACGTTGTGCTGAAGTGCTCGTGTACCCCAGTATCGGGGCAAGACATATCACTAAGATCCATTGTAACTCTTTTGATACTGTAAACGTGCTCGAACAATCTGGCGTAAGAAATGTCCTTTACTCACCGCAACTGTTTTTTGGATGAAAATGGCCTTAAAGATCATTAAAGGAAATATATTCACTACCCAATGCCAAACACTGGTCAACACGGTTAACTGCGTCGGTGTAATGGGGGCCGGTATCGCGCTGGAATGCCGCCTGCGATATCCCACTATGTATTCAAAGTATGTGGCTTTGTGTGAACAGCAAAAAATTGATATTGGTTTACTCTGGCTCTACAAAAGTCCAAATAGATGGATCCTTAATTTCCCGACTAAAAAGCATTGGAAAGCGCCTTCGGAGGAAGCTTATTTACACGCTGGACTGCAAAAGTTTGTTCAGACATACCGGGCCAAAGAGATCACCTCTATCGCATTTCCCATGCTCGGGGCTGATCGTGGTGGTATTGCCCATTCAACAAGCTTAGACATTTTATCCCAGTATTTATCACCATTAGATATTGATATCGAAATTTACGAATACGATCCTGCCGCGCTAGATGATATCTATTCAGGAACTAAAAATTGGTTGTTAGCCCGCGATCCGGCAGATGTTGCTCAACAAACTGGCATTCGCATTGACTATGTCAGGAAACTAGTTATCGCTATAGATAGACCTGACATCCATCAGCTCAACCAACTAGCAAGAGTGCAGGGAGTAGGAATAAAAACACTCGAGAAAGTCTTCGCATTGGCGAAGGAACAGGCCCAAGATGACTTAGAGTCTCAGCAGAAGAGTTTATTTTAAGCTGCTTACATCAAAAATTAATTGAAGGATAGCGTTCACATGAGTATCAAAAGGATAAAACCAGCAAAACAAGGTGATTTAAACGGAGCATGCGGTTTCTATGCCATAGTCAACGCACTTCACGCGTTAGAGCATAGCCTTGATCAAAGAGAATTATTTACTCAAGTTTTTGATGCCTTTCTACAAGACGGTAATCATAAGAATTTTATTGATGGTACCTACCGAGGAACAATTAAGAATACATTAAGCCGAGTCGTTGAGTACCTGAATAATGAATACCAAATGTACGATGACAAAACGCTAGAGCTATACGAAATCGAATTTACTATCCCCTACTGGCTAAAAGATACTCCAAGAACTCGTAAACAAGTAATAGATCAAATATCTCAAGCTGATAATGGCAAAGAGTGTATTTGCATTGTTGGGTATGACCATCAGGCGGGAGGACATTGGTCTGTAGTAAGAAAGGTTTCAGAAAAAGGTCTGCATATGTTCGACTCCGATCAGGAAAAGCGCATCATTCCACTTAGTGAGTTGACGATTGACAGTTCAAGAAAACCTAGCGACTCCAGACCCTATAATTTTTGTTCTGCCGATATTTTTGTCATCCGTAAGAAATGGCTTGGAGAGTTACTCGCGTTGTAGCGAGTAAAAAAAGTAACCATGAAACAGATCCGTTCAGATAAATTGAGTGAAGCAATTAAAAACGTCATGGAAAGTGTTGCGGAGCTTCTTACAATCTCAGCTGAGTACACGCCCTCTCCCGACGAGGAAGAGGTCAACTTTCCGTTCGAGCTGAGTTCACAATTTGAACGGCCATCAGAATTTATTCAATGCCTATTAGATATGATCAGAGCAAATTTTGAACCTCATATTATGGGTACCTTGTTTTTAAATTCTAATATGGACTTCTTGTATAACAGCATGCAATCGTCAGACATCGGGTTTGGCTATCTTTCATTAATAAAGACAGCTAACTTAACATTTAGGGAGTTCTGGCATGAGCATTTGCTCCCAAAAGCAAAAGCTTGCGGTTACGATTTAGATGAAACGCCTTCGATTTTTATAAGTATCTCTGCAAATTCTGATAATTATTCTTTCGAACTCATTGAGGAACTTGGACAGACAGTAGATGCGCACATGAATACGAAGGAAACACTAAGTCTGCTGTCATCTCTCTTTAACGATGAAACTCCGAAACAAAAAGAAATTCATGCGGGATATTGTTTGGACGAAAGCCTTGGTAGTCAGATCAGGGTATCAATGTGGCTTGTAAAGAATATCAAGGAGCCTAAATCCCAACATTAAGATACTTACTGAAACAGGTGGCTGGTTCACAAATTAACAAGAATTTAAGTTTAATGACAGATTTTATAATGCATTATCCTTCCCGACTCTATCTCGTCAGCATTCCCACTGCTCTTTATCAATTTACTTGAAGTTAATCTAAAGTATCATTAGGTTAGGAGCCCTATTCTTAGCGTTTACTGATTATGCGTAACTAAACTCGAATTGAATAAGGATTTCACATGCCGGAGTTTTCATCTATCCCAAGTATGATAATTGAGTGTTTCGAGAGGGACGATAGTCGGGAAAATCAGTGGTATAAACGTTACCAGAACACTCATAACAAGGTCCTTACATCTCCCTTATCTGATGAGACACTTTCGTTGTTGTGGTACGAGCGGGATAACTCGGTGGCAAGTTTACGGCAAGGCAATACGTCTAGAGAGGAATTCGAACAAGCGAAAGCAACACTTCGGGAATTAACACAGACAATTATCTCTTCACCAACGTCAGAAACCTATGATCATGCGGTTAAAGCACTTCAGAAATTAAAAGATGAGGGCGTGTTTCGGTTCTATTACGGCGCATTGTTGAATCGAGTCTTTGGGGCCATAGTGCCAGAGAAAGTCACATCGTGTGTGAAAGACGATTCGTTCATGCAAGCCGCAAACTTTATAAACCAACGCTTCAAATTGGGATTGTCTTTACAAGGCAACTGGTTTGAGAAAAGCAGCGAACTCAAACAAGCTTTGAGGCAACACCTGCCTGATGACATTGATGACTTTCAAGTCAACATTGCGATATGGAATGTGTTTGAGCTACTAGAGCAAGAAAAAAATGGACTCGACGACACTGTCATCGAGGCAGAATTAAGCGCACAAAAAGTAGTGCCTCTTGATTTAACGGTAGAGCAGTATAAGCAAGTTCTAAGCACCGAAGGGCTCATTACTGAACGTGAACTTCGCTTGCTGTCTGTTCTACATCAAAGGCCTGATAGTAAAGCAACTAGTCCGCAACTTTCCCAACTACTGGCCTATGAAAAAGGTACAGGGGCTAACCTGACAATAGGTCACTTAAGTAAAAAAATTGCGAAATTTTTCGATATTGAGAAAGCCGATATTAGAAACAAATACACCGGGTGGTGGCAACTGGTGGCACATGGTGAAAGGCTCAGCACAGGATTCACTTGGCAACTTAAGAATAACCTAAAAATTGCTATGACGGAGTTAGGACTCGTGAACACAGGAGAGGCCGTATTAGTGCAAGAAGAAATAGCATCGTATAAAAATTCGCCCCCTCTTAATCAAATATTCTATGGCCCACCCGGCACAGGTAAAACTTATATCACTACAGAAGCTGCTGTCAAAGCCGCTATCCCCGACTATGTGCTCCAATCACGAGATAAGTTAAAAGCCGACTATGACGAATTGGTCCGGCAAAAACGAATTCAGTTTGTGACCTTTCACCAAAGCTATGGCTATGAAGAATTCGTTGAAGGTTTACGCGCCGTCACAGAAGACGGTCAAGTGCGTTATGAAATCAAACCGGGCATTTTTAAACGCCTTTGCACGGCAGCAATCAGTAATATAAATAAGGCCCAACATGCCACTGCCGGAGGCTTTGATGCGTGCTGGGAGCTATTTCTCGAACAGTTTGATGATGAAAAAGGCACGACTATTCAAACCAAAAAATCGTGGTTTAAGATAACTGAAGTTTCAGAGACCACAATACATTTTGAAAAAGCCCAAGGCGATAGTAAGCATTCACTAGCAATTTCCACATTAAAAGAGGTGTTCAACCAAACCCGTGTGATTAAAGGTGGATTAAATGTGTACTACCAGCCGCTAGTCGAGCACTTAACGCGCTTAGCAGCCTCAATCAATGCGAGTAATGAGCCGATTAAAAATTATGTTTTGATCATTGATGAAATAAACCGAGGAAACATTTCTAAAATATTTGGCGAACTTATCACGCTCATTGAGGGCTCAAAGCGCTCTTTTGGGAATACCACGGAGAGTGCTGAAGTGACGCTGCCGTATTCTGGCGATCCCTTCTCGGTGCCATCAAACGTATTTATTATCGGTACAATGAACACCGCCGACCGCTCGTTGGCAATGATGGATACTGCGCTGAGACGTCGATTTGATTTTACTGAAATGATGCCAAAGCCAGACTTGTTTAAAAATTTAACCGTTAAAGGCATCGATTTAGAAAGATTACTATCGACTCTGAACCAACGTATTGAAGCTCTTTACGATAGAGAGCACATGTTGGGTCATGCGTTTTTAATGCCGATAAAAGCCGCATTAGATAACGGCAATGAGGTTCACGCATTTTCCTTATTAAAACAGGTCTTTTTAAATAAGTTTATACCGCTACTCGAAGAGTATTTTTTTGATGATTGGAATAAAATTCGACTCATTTTAGGGGATCACCGAAAGTCAGATATTGGTTTGCAGTTTATTCAAGCCAAATCGCAATCTTACGATGACTTATTTGGCGAAGGTCATAGGCTAGATTCATATGAGCAGCAGGCACTGTCTTATCATTTATCAAGCCCTGATGCTAAAGTATGGGAGAATGCCAAAGCATATCAATCCATTTACTCTCTAGAAGCCGATATCGAGTAAATGCCGATGACCAGTACATTCGTTCAGATCTTTGAATTTGGGCACGTGACGTCCCATTCAGGAATACTGAATAATACGATGCCGGTGATTTCTGAATCCGCGTTTAACTATTTAAAATTGCTGGCATTGAGTGAACATGAAAGCGCCCGCGCCCTTCGATTGAAAGGGGTGAAAGGAGTCGAGGCCATTCAATTTCAAAATTATGCAGGCGTCATTGTTACCCCTGATGGTACGCAGATAGAAATCCTGCCTAAAGTAGCAAAGATAGAGCACTCCGGCGATACCGTGATAGCCTCGCGTGCTGCATTACTTAATATGATCAGATCTCTTGGTCAGTTTAGACACTTACAAACTGACGCGGCCAATGTACTGCTTCAGCGAATGCCGCTACTGGAAGTCTTCATCCGGCAATTTTTGGCATCCGTCAACGGACTGGTTAAACAAGGTCTCAAGCGAGAATACAGCGAGAAGGAGGATAATCTTCTATACCTGAAAGGTAAGTTGAATATCTCAGAACAGTTAAAACGTAATCTCATCCAAAAACAGCGCTTTGCCATCGCTTACGACGAGTACTTACCCAACACACTGCCAAACCAACTCATCAAAGCAGCACTTCGCAAAGTTACCGCACTGGCAAGAGCCATTGAGACTCAGCGTTTAGCGCATGAACTTGAGTTTGCCTTCACTGACGTCGATTCAGTGTCATTTCGCCGAGGTAGCGGACATGCTTTAACTGTTAGCCGAGGAATGGAGCATTACCGCGCCCCCCTAGCGTGGGCACAAATTATTTTGGACGGGTTATCTCCGTTATCGATGCAAGGAACGAGTGCCGCATTTTCGCTGCTTTTTCCCATGGAAGCGATTTTCGAAAGCTTCGTAGCGCATACCCTACGTAATACGCTGCCAACGGAAATACGTCTTAAGGGACAAGCTGCTGAGAAATATCTGGTCGAGTATGGGAAGCAAACTATGTTTGCATTAAAGCCCGACATCACGCTCTATCACGCAGATAAACTGCTGATGGTACTGGACACAAAATGGAAAACTGTGGATATAGCAGAAAATACTAAATCCAGTAAGTTCGAGTTGTCCCAATCGGATTTTTACCAGATGTTTGCTTATGGGCATAAGTATTTAAAAGGGTGTGGCAACCTTGTCCTGATTTATCCGTCACATGCCAAATTCTATGAGCCGTTAGCGACGCCCTTCACATTTTCAAATGAACTCGCCTTATGGGTTGTACCGTTTGATATTCATCATCAAACGCCTGATACGCTACGCCTGATGCTGCCCAATGAGTTACAGCGCCAACTTACGTCCACGCGAATACCCAATAGTGCAGTGATATGAAAAAACAGATCTATAAAATCACCTTCCCAACGAATAAGATCTACATTGGAAAAGGCGTAAATGGACATCCACTTAATTTTGATATTGAGGATGACGCAAGGCTAAACGCTGACTTTGCCTTGTTGCCAAAAAGGTTACAACACAACTGGACGTTGCGTAAGGAGATCTTATGGGAATCCGATAGTTGTAGTGACGAAGTACTCTCACAAAAAGTCGTTGATTTTATTAACGACTACCAATCTAACGATCCTGCTATCGGTTACAACCTGAGCCCAGCATTTCAACCGGGGAATAACGTATCAGGCGCATGGTCGATTGGCATCGACGGTTGTAAAGGGGGATGGTTTTACGCCGCGAGTAATACGCAACAACACAACATTGGCGTAGTTGCCACGCTCAACGAACTGCTTGAGCTATTCGAGCCAATTCGGCTGATCATTATCGACATTCCGATTGGACTGTATAACGCAGGCAGCGCACCGCGCCAATGTGATGTACAAGCCCGAAAATTACTGAAACCAAGAGGCTCCACGGTTTTCCCAGCCCCCGTCAGGCCGTGCCTTGTCGCAGGAAGTTACGCTCAAGCCTGCGAAATCAGTGAAAAATTGACTGGTAAAAAGCTGTCACAGCAGGCTTATCACATTTTCGGGAAAATAAAGGAAGTGGATGATCTGCTTCGTTCTCAACCATGCTTGGCTGAGATCATCCGTGAAGCGCATCCAGAGCTAGGCTTTTGTATGTTAAATCAGGGCACACCACTGCTAACATCAAAAAAGGAGCCTAATGGTATAAAGGAGCGACTCGACTTACTACGACAACGACTTCCCATCACTAGCGCACTCTATGAGCAAGCGCTCAATCAATTTGCCCGAAAGGTACTCGCTCGCGATGATATTGTCGATGCACTGATGTGCTTATGTATTGCCAACGCCCCTTTACCTGAGCAAATCCCAACAAGCGTAGAGCTTGATCCTGAAGGACTCCCGATGGCCATGCGCTTTATCAGTTAGTGGAATTGCCTTCCCGTCGTCTTTTTGTCGTCAAGGGACTACTTTCCATACTCTGCGAAAAGTGAGCTATCTCGCCAGTCGATATCATCGCCAATTGCACCAGCGGTTTGATGAAGCGCCGAGGAAAAGTCTGTACCTGTCCCGTAAATGCCACAGTCCTGACACTCACAAAGAAATCGGTCACTCTTTAATTTATAGACGTTTAGGCGACTCTCGCCACATTGAGGGCACTCGACGGTCGAATCCAAGTATTGTTCTTTCTGTTGTTGTTCAGCGCCTTGCGCTTTGCGTTTGGTCTCGGCAATTAACGCGAAGGCGTCAGCATTCATGGCTTTAATGTTAGCCTTAAGCTTTGCTTTAGCGATTTCTTCCGCACTCGGTGGCTGCGGCGCTTCTTCCGGAAAATCTTCAAAATAATCAGACCATTCTCCCATTTAAATTTCTCCCTTTTCAATATCAGGCTCTTGTCAGTACAGGCTAAGACATACTATCTAGCCACAAAAGTACTCATAGGCTAAGTTGATTTCCTTCATCTTAATTTCCGCTTCCTGCACAAATTCATCCCCCAAATGATGCACCCGATCAGGGTGGAACTTCATCACCAAACGTTTGTATTGGATTTTGATTTCTTCTTTCGTAGCACCCTGAGATAATCCAAGAACCGTTAAATAGTATTCCTCTTTACTTTGGTGTGATGCCGAGGACGCCGACTTGAATTGATGAAACGCAGATCCTTTTAAACCAAATATTGCTTCGGCTTCCAGCAATAATAGCTCTTCTTCTGCACTCAACACACCGTCCGCAATCGCGATAGAGAAGAGTAAATCTAGAATTGCGTATAAGACATTCGGCTCATTCTCAAAGCGAGATGACAAGCTGTCGGCAAAATACTCAAAGGAATTCGGTGAAGTCTTGGCATCATTAAAAATAGTGATGGCCCCGGCCATTGCCTGCTTGTCCAGTTTCATGGTATCAAGCAAAAAGTCTTTCACAATGTCGACTTCTTCTGGACTGACATGTCCATCAGCACCCGACATCTTCGCCATCAATGAGACGATATCCCGAACAAACATTGACGAGTGTGTCTGTTGAGCTTGCTGCTGTTGATTATTTTTTACGAACTCGGCAGGATCTTGCGGATTTTTTAAAATGAAGTCGATCAGGGTCAAAATGACATCACGATCTTTTTTCAGACCTATTCTAACCTTCGGACTAAACAGTCCACCTTGTTTGATTGTGATTAGAAACGGCTCGGTAATAGCGTTTGATAAACTGAATGTCTTCCCATCAGCGATCACCCGTCCATCTGTATAGATGTAACAATTGTCATAGCTAAAGCCGCCGACTTGCTCAAGTTGACGTGTATATAACGCTAAGCGGTTCTGAAATGTATGTTTTGCAATAAAATTGTACGCCGTTACAATTTTGGGCGTGACGTACATGGTCGATTTTTTGATAGAGATCGGCCGCTCACGCCCTCGAAGATATAACGTCATGGTCGCTTCTTGCGTGTTAATAACGTTCACGGTTTCAGACCGCCAATACCAGCCTATATGCTCAATATCGAGGAAATTACAACGAATATCCTTGTATTCAAGCTTATCCGGATACACTTTGAGAGGGCCGATTTCCAACGGTGTTTCATTTGAAATAATAGCGGGCTTCTTTTTCCCAAACATCAGCACTCGCTCCTAGAATTGCTCTGGCTTAATAGACTTAGTCCGCATATTGCCGTTGGTCACCCGGTATAGCGTAATAGTGTAACCCGAGATTTGCCCTCCGCGATTTTCAAATCTCAGTTGCGTATCGGCTTTACTATAACTGGTATCAGGACCAAAGAGATGTTCATGGCCATACCACTTTTCACCCGACGCATACTTTACCTCATACGTACCTAACGGGACCTCAGTCGAAACAGTGTTGCCGCCCCGCACAAAAATGGTCATCACCGGCTGCCCGGTTCCCACGGATACAAGTTTGACAAGATAATTAGCACCGCGTGACGTTTTAATTTCAAATGGCGCAATCCGTGCCCCCTGCGAGAACATTTGAGTATCGCCATTATAAGGCAATGCCACTTCTGGATACGTCGGTGCCGGTTTCGATAGCGATGGTTTAGCGCTTGAAGAAGCCGGTTTTCGGGTTGAGCTTGATTCTTGAGACATCCCCCACCAAATGACGCCCCCGACCACCAGCAACCATATCCAACCGGACTGCCCTCGACGACGGCCTCGAGAAGATTGGGATTGCGGTGGTGGTGTATAGGCTTCTTTTGGGGGAGGCGGGGCTTGGACGGTTTGCTTCGGGACATTTAACTTTGTCCAACATTTTGCGCAGATAGCTTTGGTACCGTCAGCCGATCCATTAATCCGATTTTTTTGTCCACAATTCGGACACGTAATAACACTACTCATAGCAAATTCTTCCTGAATATTCACAACAGATGATGCCATGACTGAGCATCAATCGTCGTATGTAATACTATACGTCAGCTATTAATTTATTACACATCAGATGGTTAAGCTACCGTTTTCCACGGCATCTACCTCAACCAATGAGGAACACGTCGCGACATGAATGTTCGTTACATAGAGATTCATGGGATATTACTGTGGTGGTGCGCAGCATCAAGAAATGCTTAGTATTCATACAGAAACGAAGGGGATTGAACATAATCCCCCAAAAGCGATGTCGGCAATGATTTTAAGCAATAACATCATGAATCCAAGCAATCTTCGGCTATCAAAATATCGCGTAACTAGAACGACTTGAGGCTTTCAAACAGACTAGAACTACCAGCATTATCCTTAGTTTCAGCTATCCATTTCTTTTTCAAATTCATTTTAAACTCATACATTATCGTTGATGGATGGTCATACTCTTTCACCTCCAACAAGCTTTCTGGAATATCAATGTTTTCAGACTGTAATAAACGAATAAGCTCATCTTTAGAACTACCGTTATCAACCTGCTCTTGGTATGCCTTCATTATATCTTCCTGAAACTGCTTATAATATTGAGAAAAAGCACTTTCCCAATATTCAGAGAGCTTCTTATTTCCATAGTTAAAGGAGCGCAGTCCACTCGTCGCAAAACGAGCAGAAGCAATTGCTTTGGTGAGTACTTGAAGAGCATTTTGTTTAATATAAACCTTTTGTTTTTCTGCCAGCCGATAGTATTCTTTGATTATGTTTTCTGCTTGGCTCTCTTTGCTGGATGCAAGGTCGAATGAGAATGCTTGATTAAATATGATTGCAACTTGTTGTACATCACCACTTAAGGGTAAGAATGGCGTTCCACTTGACCAGCCATAGCCTGCAGAAGTATAGTTAACGCCTAAATTATACATTTCTGACTCAATTGCTTGAACATAACTTTCAGTTGCTAAGTCCAATATTAACAATGCCTGATCTTGTGTCACTTGCCTTTTTAAAGGGTCCAAAGCCTCTTTAAGTAATGTAACTTCAGTCAACCATTCTTTCCTTTCCTGAACCTGTTTAGGATAAATCCATAGCAGATAGAGAAAAACCAAAGTTATGGCAACACCATGTTCTTTTAAAAAGTTTCCTACGTCATTTAATGTCATTGAGAATAATCCCTTCTCTAATTATCAATGCCTTAATATGAAATTAATATTTCCCACCCAGAAAAAAACCAAAGAACTCATCACCATCATCACCGCTCTCAAACTCGTACATGACACCAGCACTGAGGTTCCCATCCTTATCACCAATAAAATACACAGGTACTTTCCAACTCCTAACGTCATTGGCCAAATTGTAAGTGAATTCGGGAGAAATCGTGACATCTAAAAGGCTGCTAGATATATAATTTCTCAAAGGGATGATCAGGCTCACGTTGATATTTCGGTTAAAGGAACGCGCTGGCGCCCCTAAAAGCGCGTCTTTACAAATGTGAAACGAAAGGTCTTCACCATTATCAGCACACCGCGTTTGCTTTTTGCCTTTACTACTGGTCTGGTAATCCCGCTGAAACTCAAAACCGACTGTAGCTTGAAAATACAACGGCTTTACATACGTAAAAAACGCCTCAACACCATATGGTTTTTCTCGGCTATCAACGGTATTCAGTGGGTCAAAGGCCGCCAGTTCCTCTTCACTAACTGGAACCTCGGGGTCAAAGTAAGTAAATGCTTTATTCCCATAAGTTGCGCTCATACCAACTTTATAAAATGGCGTTAAAAAATTTTCAGTCGCATTATAAAACGCCTTTAAAATATCTGGATCTGTTACCTCTTCATCAACAAAGGCTTTCAGCAAATCATAAGTGCCTTTTGAGTAACATTCTTGCTTTATTTCTTTGACGTCCGTTTTACTGACCGCAAATGCTTTAGGGTTTGAGACACATACTCCACGCAGCTTTGAAACGTCTAGTGGATTGTACTGAGAGGATAAAAATTCAACGCTACTTGAAATAGTGATCGAGGTAGAGTTAACAAAAGCATCGGTATCTGAGCGATAAATGGATGTTTTATCGCCATCCTCATCAAGTGGAGCAGAAACAATAAAACTGAGATTATAATCATTCTTAAAAGGACTCCATTTCAAGTCGACCTTTTTAGTGTCTTTTGATGCGACTAGCTCCCAACCTGTGTTAGCTGTGTCTTTTCGTGATAAAGGAGAGCGACTATATTCTGACGAGAGGTCTTCTTGCGATTTGACTAACTCAATGTATGATGCTGTTCCACCTTGCTGCTCTGCAAACGCCACAGGTGAAACAACTAAAATCAAGATAAAATTTAAATAGTAGTATTTCATTTCGGCTCTACCAAAAACGTATACTGATCACGGGATTCTGTCACTCCTAAATCGGGTAAAGTGTGAGATGTTGGCTTTGAAGGATAAACTGCCATGTCACCAGCCTTAGCAGTTCTTTCCAACTTATTACCTTTCTTCCCTTTAACATCTACAACCAGCTCATACGTGCCACTTTTTAAAATCAATTGTGGCGTCATTTTTAATCCTCTCCCACGGAAAATCTCTTTATTTTCAGACGTATCAATTAACGACCAATCGACATACAATTGCGCACCATCTTTAGGTTTAATGCTGGCATTTAGCGTTACCCTGTTCTTATTACTCATATATCATCCTTGCTTTATTAAAAGATTAAGTAGTAGATTTAATTAGCTTTTTAGCTACTCGGCCTACCCGTATACTTCAATCAATGTGAGTTTTTAACTCCACCCAAATGGGTCGGTGGTCAGATAGATACCGTCGCAGATATTTATTAAATGCTCTGACTGCGCTTGCGTGTGAATGCCGAGAAGTGAGTTCACCCCATTTATCTCGAAAAACAACGGCATCGAAATCAAAGACGCCATGAGATTTGATTTTGCTTTTCAAATCCGTCGGAGCGAATGCTATTTGGTCATATGTCTTATCGTTACCAAGGTTAGAGCCCCCAACACGAGTTAACTTTTCAGTTTTAGCAAGATAACTACCTTTATAAAGGTCTACCGCCGTCCATGAAAATTCTCGTAGAGCCTTAATCGTCGCCTCGTTATTTCGCATATTAGGCACGTTCATATCCCCCAAAAGAACGATATGTTTATTCCACGCATTGCCGCTTTTTAGCCTTTCCTTTGCCCATTTGGCAAGCGCATGAATTTCCAGCACTCTTCGCGCATACTTTAACCGATCAGATTCTTTAGATGACTGCTGAAACTTGCCGAAATAGAGATGAACATTCGCTAGGACAAACTCTAAATCATTGCATGAGAAGCTGCCTATAAAGGGGTTTCTATCAAATGGCGTATATCTTAATCCCTTAAAAACCTGTACTTTATTTTGCCGATTTTGACGATAGTGAACTTTCACATCACGTTTAGGATAAATCCTTGGCCTGAGAGCAACTTCACCAAATAGCTTACCCAACTTAACCTTTCGTCGGTTAAATACATAAGCCAATCGCTCGGTATTTCCGGCTGTATCTGACATTACAAAATCGAATTCATCCCCCATCAATTCGACAGTTTTTGTAAATTTGCGATAGTCATCGTTTATTTCCTGTACTGCTATGAGATCAAACCTCTTCATTATGAATGCAATAACTTTAAGCGCGTCTACAGAACGTGACTGAGCGCCAAAATTTGCAATATTCCAACTGGCTAGTAAGAGATTATGATTATTCGAGGCAGGAACGGATCTTGTCAGGAAGTGACTATTCAGCGCATCAATCTCCATATTCGAATTAATTTGCAGCGGTGGCTTGGGCTCTGGGAAGGCAATTGCCATTTAACTTTCCTATCATCCTTGAAAAGACAAGCTTAAATATTAATCAACCTTCATGGGAAGGTCAAAAAATAAACAACCTGTTTCTTTAACTGTCAATTTACATGAGATGGTAATCTTCATTATGAATGTTGCCCAAAACTTAGGAGGGATTAACCTTATGACGGTATCTCATATCACTGCCGCCGAATTATATGAAGCAGTCTGGCGAAAGCCCTTGAAAGCATTAGCACAACGATGGCAGCTTCATCCCCAGTCACTCGGCAAGCTGTGTGATACACATGGCATCCCAAGACCACCTTCGGGCTACTGGACTCTAAAAGCGCGCGGGGATACACTTGCCATTATTCCCCTTCCTGATATTCCGCCTCCACAGCGACTGATTGATTTGACACCGCTCAAGTCGAATAAACGTGAAAAGCAAAAGCTGGGGCCATTTCCATTAGCCAAACCAAAGAAAAGTGTGAAGCAATACCCGCTTTTAAAAGGAATAAAACAATCGCTCTCACCACCGCAATTTAAATATGACTTCATCATGCATCAGCAGCCTTATAACAGTCTTGAATTCCTGCGTATGGATGTATCACCTGAACAATCTAAACGCGCAATCAGTCTATTGCATACCCTCGTTGCTGCGTTTGAAAAACGCCACTGGCCTGTGGCAGTGGTAGAAAAGCCATATCAACGGCGCAGAGTGGAAAACCAAGTCACTATTAACCACGAAGCCATTTCATTTCGTTTAAGAGAGCGCCTCACCCAAAAAGCACGGACATTGACGCCTGAAGAAAAAAATACGAAAAAGCGCGGCGGCAGTGTCTGGTATGAGAAAATCAATGTGCCCTCCGGTCACCTGCAATTCATCATCGAGTCACCGCTCCCCCGGGGCGTAAAGAGGGTCTTTGAAGATACGTCAGCGTTATCACTGATGGCTCAGCTCGGCCATGTCCTTGACGCACTAGAGCGGGCCAGTGACTATGCCAAAAAGCGCGCAACAGAACGTCAGCAAGAAGCGGAAGAAAGGGCGAGAAAAGAAGCTGTCATTGCAGCAAAAGAAAAAGCAATACGTGACGAGCAGCAGCGTATCCATTCATTTTTGGCGTATTTTGAACAGTGGCAACAAGCCGAGCAATGCCGACAATTCATCCAAACAGCGCTGGCAAGTAAACACTTATCTGAGCTTCCCGATGCCGATGTCACTGCGTTTGAGGCGTGGGCACAAGATATCGCTAATCACCTTGATCCGTTTCACAACAGTGACATGGTGACAATTGTCTGCGATAGCCAAAAAACAAACACGGACATACAACGTGATGCCCTTTCAAGGTTGAAGCACCTCCAGTCTAATCTCAAGTAACACGCTAGCCAACGAAAGGACTACACACTACCGAATGTTTCAAACAACAATCTCTCGATACGCCACCTATCATTCATTCGGTAGTTCAAGGCAACGTGATGGCTCAAGAAGACACTCGTAAAATTCATGCTCTCTGATGGTGAAATTTCAGTGTGTGAGTGAGTAAACGATTATTGCGTTTGATGGAAGAGACAACGAAATTGGCGCCCATCATTAAAGTATGCTGGTATTGTGAATTTCATGAGAAGTGGTAATGACGACTCAACTAAGTTAAGGCTGCCTATCTGTTGTCGTCGCATGGCGCAGAATATGCCAGTCACATTCATGGGCAGTAAACACAAACTGTTTACCGCTGGTAATCAGTTTGTGTTAAGCAATGAGTGATTACCGTCAGTAAACAAAATCTGATGACTAGTGAGCGAATCAACACCGCCTTTCTCAAGCAGCTTCTGATAAGAGCATATTAAATCTCGCGACACGCCGTGGACTGTTGTGCTGCTTCCCTAAACAACTTAATCTTCTTCTTTAAATTTAAAGATTTCACGAAGATCATCAAACTGCGGAAACTCATGACGTTTTTGTTCAAGCGTGATTTGTAAGCCAACCAGATCTAAGTATTTCAACAGGTATTTTATCCCCCCTTCAAAGCGCCCTTTCTCCATAGCGATCACTTGATTCTTACTCAGCCCCGTCATTTTGCACACGTCAGCCTGTGACCACTTTCTTGCTTTACGCCTCACTTTTAAGAGCTCGCCGTTGTACAAATCGGTCATATGCATCACCAGATTGAAAGTCGAAAAGTAAATATATATTAACCTTTCGCACAATTCAGCAAAAGGTAGTTATATGTTAACCTTCAGGTCGTATAACTCAGTATAGATCCTGTTATTGCTAGCGATTTTGGGTAGATATTGTTTCTAGACTATACTTGTGATCCCACGGGACGGAGACAACCAATATGAGCCAAATAGTGAAGTATATCGATCCACTCAAGATAGCTATGAGTGCCTACGCAGATAGCTTATCGGGAAAATCACGGCGAGCGTTATTAAACGCAGGTAATACACTATACGGACTTGACGAAAATAGAAAATTCATTCGCATCCTACCATGTGGTAAAAGAGAAGCTGGAAGCTGGAGTGATGCTGGCTTCGTACCGGATAAGCCGTGAAAAATTCTGATTAGAAACTATTCAGCAAGGAGTACATTCTTTGCTGAGTGGAAGCGATATGCTCACCGGGGAATGTGTAATGAAGATTCGAGAAAAGCGACTTGTAGAAACCGTCATCGACAGGGTTTGTGATGTCTGCCAACAAAGCGTGCTCATAGAAATTAACAATGACCGTTTTGAAGAGTGTGCAGAGCTCAGCGCCGACTGGGGTTATGGCTCAGGCCAAGACGGGAACAGTTATCGTCTCGACTTATGCGAGAATTGTTTTAACAGCGTAATAACAATGCTCAGAGATAGACGTGAAACAATAACCGGCACCAGCGTTGATTCAGATTTCGCTTTAGACTTATCACGTACTACCACATATAAAGATTAGCCCGGACACTGCTACGTAGTTTTCAAACCCTATTTGATAAAATCGTCAAACAACACTAGACTATTACCCTAGTCGAGAATAACCAAGCGAGAAAATTATGGTCGTCGATGAAGGTCACAGAGATTAAAAGCAAGCAGTGTAGGTTCCTTACAGTTTGGTAGCAATTGACTAGAACGTAATCTCATTTCGGAAGAGGTAAACTGTTATGAGACTTTTTTCCAATTCCACCGCTCAGAATAGAAGAACGAAATCAACTCTCTTTGTGAATCATTACGATATCTAACCATAACGTTAATGTATGAACATTTGTAACGCTGATAGATGTTAATGTAGTTGAAATTACAAGAGATAGTTGAGTGTATTTGTACTCTCACAATCCAGATTGGGCATAAGTCCTCCACCAGCCCCTTTAGATGAACGACCTAGCATCCAGACTTATGGCTATATAATACTATTCTATTGGGGAAATAAGGCTCTACATACTTCAAAGCGTTTTCTACCTCGCGACTCTCGAAAAACTCAGCTATACGCCAACAATCAACATCTTTACCGGTATTTTGACAAAAGTAAGTTATCGATGGATCACCTCCTTTATTCAACATTTTATTAAATAGCAATGCCTCATCAAGTTCTGCTCCTAGCATTAGCGGGGTATACCCATTGACCGGTGAAGTATGTAACGCGTTAACCTCAGCACCATGATCAATCAACAAACTAGCAATCTGACGAAGAGCTGTAAGACTTAAAAATTTCATCACCCGTTCTGCCATGACGTCAAATACAAGTTCTTCTATTTTTGGGAACTGAGAATGAGTATTTTGGCCTGCAATAAATCGAGCTTGGTCTTCAAGAGTAAACCCTGTTAATCCCGGATTAAACCGACGAATTGAATCCATTCCCTCAGGTGTTAATGGCATATTTTTTTGATGAAAAATATACTTTGCCATATTCTTCGTCATGCCAATGAGTTTCAGGCAAACATTTAACGCTGTCTGACTATCCGTTTCGCCTCGCTGATTTACATCTGCCCCCATGTTAATAACCTGCTGAACAACATTAAGCTTTCCCGATTTCACAGCGAGAATTAAAGGAAGAAGACGCTTTTTCGCTGTCACCGTATTCAATACCTCGCTTTTGTGGGGATATTCAGATATCACTTCAAATAATGATTCATCTAATGACACATTAGGGATGGCGATAACATCTAACATAGTTAAAGCCATCAGAATGGCTGATTCACCTGAACTAGTCACTAAATTAACGTCTGCGCCATGTTCAAGTAATTTTTGCACAACCTGAGTATCATTTCGTTGTGTGAACCACACCAGTTGAGGCCATGTCTTTTGCCATGGCTGCCCCAACTTAATCCGTCGATTTGGATTTTTGTATGTAGGGGCAACCTTCGCCGCAATATCTTCATCAATAACTAGAGGCCCAACTTGAGCTTGAATATCTACTTGTTTCCCTGCCGAGAATAACCCCACTTTTGGAAATACCCGCTCAAAAGACGCTTTCCAGAGCTCAACCTCCCAGTCCTCGATTACATCAGAAAACTTGTTCGAAGATTCTTTCTTCAGCACCGACTGGATATCATATTTAAAAGTAATGAGAGCATTTTTTAGGTGCTTTAGAAAAACTCGGTCAGGCTTACGAAGGCTGGCAGACACAACCAATGCTTCTTCTATCAAAAATTTTTGATTAACGCCCGCACGATAGAGGCTATCGTCAAATGCGGCTTTGTAGCGGTCATTGGCGCTATCTAAATCGCCGGTGAAAACGTATAAGCGGGCATAACACCAGTCTATCCAATAATTAGTGTGATTATCATCCAGCAACTCAGCAGCAAGCCAATCTAATTTTTCAGTAAGACTCTTTTCCGTCCCATCCTGCTTCGGTGCTTTGGGATCTAGTTTGTGTTGCAACTCTCCAATCACAGGTAAAAGATGCTGAAATTTGCGGAGACGCTTTGTTTGCTCCATTTCAATCATTTCTGACAGTGAATAACGCTCTTCTGCTCCCCCGCAGCTCATTCGGCATTCTTCTATTAAAGCTTCGCCACCATTTTCTTTTAGTAATCGGTCCGCCGTAGCCCCCAGCAAAAGAAGTAATTTAATTTTTGGCCAGTCGATGGATGCTTCAGAAAGGTTATCTGACCATGTCGAGAGTAACGTGATAGATTGGATATCGGGTATATGTTCTTCTAGCCGCCATGCTTTTACCTTGGCTTTGTTCTCTTTGCTTAGTCGTTCAACAAAATCCATCCATCCAATCTCATTTTGTTCCAACCAATGTAGTAGATTTCTCGTGACAGAGGATGAATGGCAAAAATAAAGTTCTGTTGACGGCCTAGCGCCAGATAAACTATCAAGCAGTTCAGAGACTAACCTTACTACGTGGTTTTTTACTACTGTCTTTATCAAAAATTCTCGCATTGAAGACCGAGTAACCCCGTCAGCAAATTGCGTTGCAACAATTTGTATGTAGTCATTTTCAAATGATTCGAAGCAGCTCTTTAATGTGGCGAGACTTGATGATGAAAGTGGTCTACCTAAATTTTCAAAAATATCAGCTTTCAGTTCATCGAGCCGGCGGGGATCAATGGCTTTATCAAGTGCCTTGTCATCCAACTCTTTATTACCACTTTTTACTGCGAACATCTTTGCACAGGCTCTGATAACTTCAACCAGAGTAGGATATGGGAAATCAGGCATCTAAGCGCTCCTTGCTCGACAGAGATTTAATATCTCTGGAAAAATTCTTTACTGCACGCCAATCACTGGGGGTTGAGGGCACAGCCAATCTCAATCCGTTGGGCGCTAACAATATTCCATGCTTCTTTCGACTTATATATCGCCAGCCCAGTTTACACAAATTCGACACCAAGTTATTGATGTCTTTATCACTACTATACTTTTTCAATTTTATCTCCTTTTTGAATAGGCGTGGCTAAAGCCACGCCTTACCTTCCTTTATGGTTTACTTGCCTTTCGGCACAGCGTTACCGCGTAAGCGACCTGATGGACGGCCGGTCGTTGAGGGCCAATTACCACCCGGCCCGGGATGAGACGATGGCCCACGGCCACTTCCAGTCGAACCTTTTGAGCCTGAAGAAGAACCTTTAGAAATTACGGATAAAGACATACAAATTACCTTTTATTAATCACCCGACATTGGGTGTAATCAAAGTAACCAGTGCGACGAAGAAAAGCGGTAATCTGTGTGGCGGAAAAAATTTTATTTGGAATAAGCAAGAAATTACGATTAGAAACCCTATTTAAAAACAATAAAATAGATTATAAAGCATTAACGAAGTAACAGCTGTTAGAATTTGTTTAAATAACAAACAACCCCTTCCTATCTAAACGCTCTATACATTTTTTTTGAATTAGCCACAAAAAAAGATATAGAAATTCAAAAAAACAAAATAAAAACATTAAATATCAAACACTTCAATTAACGCAAAAGAAGATAACGCCAACTTTTTCAAGTTTTAAGCAAAAAAAGATACAAAGACCTCAAAAATAAATCAATTATTTCTGTACAAAGATTCAATTCTCCATAAATTTAGATCCGAAAATACATCTACACTGATCTTACTGAATTATTTCTGGAGTTAAAAATGAAAGACATATACCTCAAAGACTTTATGAGACGTAGGCTTGCGAGATACAGCAAGTTTAACATTAGTGGGCTGTTTAAAACGAGGAAAGGGAAAAATGGTGAAAACTGGCTTTTCTTTGAGTCTTATCTAGAAAATGCATTTTTCAATCAATATGAGTTTGATCCAAGTATTGTTGTGATGGAAAGCCAGCCATTATCAATCTCTTACTATTTTAGAGGCAAAAAGCGTTTTTATACCCCTGATATCGGGTTAGTACAGTGCTCTGATAACGGGCTAAAAGAAAAATTCAAGGAAGTAAAACACAGCTCTGCAATGGAGGATAATACGACGCGTAATAAATACAAAAGAATTCGTCGCGTTTTTAAAAAACTCGGATACGAATTTGAGGTCGTCACAGAAAAAAACCTTAAGTCGGAGCAAGCTCTTAGAAACCTAGAAATCATCTACAAATCACTGGGAAACATTACCAGTAGTTCACCACTGATTGATGATGCACTTTCACTGATACCAAGCCAAACGACCTTGGGGGAAGCCACGACAGCTCTCAAAACGCTGCAAATGGATCCCTGTGTTCTCTACTACCTGCTTTACAAGCAGCTCTATCAATTCGATCTGAATCAGCCACTGCACTCTGAAACCCATCTAACCCGCAATATCCATTAACAATGTGAGGAGAAATGACTATGCAAACCAACATATTTAAGACTGACACTCCTTTTAGAGTGGGTGATGAATACTACATCATTCAAGCCATACACCCCGGTCAGACTGATACTGAGCTGTTCTGTAAGCCTTACGACCAAGAAACAGGAAAGGCCAAAAGTACACGAAATGCGCCTATTTTTAGTGCTTCAGAACTTAAGCGCCTGATTTTTAACGAGCAGGCCTGTATTCTCGACACTCACTTTCATCGTCATACCGCTATGAGTTTGACGGACAAGCAACTCCAACAGCAAGAGATGTGGCTTGAGTTTATTTATTTTCATATTGACCGATGTAAAGGAATCAGACTACAAGCTGATGATTTGGTAGACGAATCAATAGAATTGTTTAATTGGAATTCATATGGCTACAGCCCTTACGGACGAAGTACCTGCCAAGCTAAAATATCAGCGTTTGTACATTCTGAACAAGACCCTCGCTCTCTCGTTAATTGGGGAGGCGCGAGTGATAAGGGGCAAAGTCGCCTGCCGGATGCCGTAGAACTCGTCATATTAGAATGTATTGTAGAAAATTACTTAGTCCGCAAAGACGAAAAAGAAAACTCAAAAAACAAAGTCGCAGATATTATTGTTGCTCGCTTGATGGAGTTAAGGGCAATCAATCCAAGCAAGTACAGCGTTATTCCCTCAAAGGCCACTATTTACAACCGTTTTGAAGCGATTGAGCCCCTCAAAGCGGCTGAGAAACAGTTAAGTAAGCAAGAACAAAAGCGATTACGAAGAAAGCTTAAAAGCCAGCTCGTTGGCAATTATCCGCTGGAGCGAGTAGAGATGGATGCTATTTATGTCGCCATTGGCTTACTTGACGACGATGGCAAAACGTATCTGGGTAGCGTTGTAATGATGGTTGCTATTGATACATTCACACGGGCGGTAGTCGGCTACTCCTTAAATGTTGGCAAAGACGTCAGTGAATCCGCAGATTTGGCAATTGAATGTATAAAGAATGCGGTATGTGAAAAGGAGAATTCCAGCTGGCCAATGTATGGTCAAATGACACATGTTGTTCACGATGCAAGCACGTCTATTACCAGTAACCTCTTTAAAAAAACGGCATTAGACTTTGGTGTGAATCCAATAACGGTCCGCTCAAATGAACCGTGGGCAAAGCCCTTTATTGAACGCTTTTTCCTAACCTTACGCATTGAATTCCTATCTGAACTTCCGGGCTATCTTGGTTCAAAAAGATTTAGAGGCACACGTCATCTGAATCCTGAAGACACACTTGAAAATCACGCCACACTCACCGTTTCTGAATTCAAGGAAAAATTTGAAGAATTCATAACAGACTATTACCACGAATCTGGGCACGCGGGGCTTAATTATCGCAGTCCGAACGATGTATGGAACGACCAAATCGCAAAAGGGTTTGTAATCCCATCTATACCCAATACGGTTAATGATATGGATAGTTACCGAGGTATACAGGTATCCGAACGAACACTATACGAACTGGGTTTCGTCAAAATTGAAAAAGAGATATATCGGGACGACGCGCTCAAGAGTTTGTGGTTGAGAGGCGTTAGAAAAGTCACCGTTCAGTATAGCAGAATTGGGGCCTCCTCTGTTGTTATCCCGGTCACCAAAGCCACCGATCAAAAAGCAATCGGCAAATCACTCATTATCGCCGAACGCCGTGATACCTCATATCAACCGTTAACTTCGCTTCGTTCCTCGTTAAATGCTGCTCGTGAAGGCGAAAACAGCCATATCGAGAAGAAAGGCAAAGTACGCTACACAGATAAAGGCGGTCTAAAAAACGTTCCTAAGAAACCGCCCTCAGAAGACGATACCGCCAATCCAGACCAAATGTCGAAGGGCAATCCTCGCTCGTTCGATAATACGAAAGCCATCGATACTGACGCCCCCGATGCGAAAGAACAGCTCGATTCGGCAACCAAAAACTGGGCTTCTCAGACAACAGCGAATGTGACTGACACAGTATCAGAATCCCCTCAAACCAATGTCTCTATTAACGTAGGAAAAGAACTATGAGCAACATCAATCCAATGCTAAATATCATCAAAGAATTACCACATCGCACGGTTAGTACAGGCACCCTAGTCGAGGACATAAGTAACATCTTAAATGATGCCGAAGATTCGATTATTACACAGAACGGCGCTTGTGCTGTTATTTGCGGGGAGTCTGGCACTGGCAAGACCGTCTTGCTCAATAAAGTCATCGAGCGATTTAATGCGGCGAATCAATCTTCAGATTTGCCATGCAAAGCCATTTATATTCGCTCTCCATCTAACATGAAGCCACTGGATTTACTGCGACAAATCCTGTCGGCGTTTGGAGAACCCGGTGAAATAATTGGTACAGAAGATGAGATGCGACGTCGTATATCAAAGCAAATCGAGTCGAAGAACATCAAAGTGATGGTATTCGATGAATTTCAACAAGTTGTCGAAAAGTTGGGGGAAAAGTCGGTCAGACAGCATGCTGATTACTTAAAAGAGCTTTTAGATAAACATAACCTCTTCATGGTCTTCGCTGGTACACCGCGCGTAAGTGAAATTTTAAAAGCCAATGAACAATTTGACTCCCGGTGCAGTCGTGTTATTCACAAGTCTTTAATGTCTGTTAGCACTATTGACGACTATTGCATTTTAGCCAGTTACCTTAAAACCCTTCAAAGCGTGCATGGCATAGCGGGCACTGACTTGTCACAAGATTCCATAGTTTTCCCTATCCAACACGCAACCGGAGGAGACTTACGCCGCATAACACGTACTTTGGTGAAAGCTTGTCAGCATGCCCGCAGAGCCAACCGTGAAAAACTTATCAAAGACGATTTTCAGGCCAGTTGGATAGCTCCATCCAGTGCAGGCAAAAAGGCCGTTGTTAATCCATTTAGGCGTCATCTTGCTGTTCTGAAAAAAGACCTAGGGGTGAACTATGAAATCTAATCAAATTAAACAAGCTAGCGCTTGGGGTGTCTGCGCAGCCATTGCAGATTTTTATGGTTTTACCTCCCCGCGTCGCATGCTCTCTAGCTTAGGGCATTCGGCTCCCACAAAGTGGTATGCATATACACAGGATACGGTTGAATTGCTCCTTTCCAACCGAACCATTGCCACTGATATGGATACCAGTCAATTGCTAAATGACGTTCACTTCGAGGCAGTATATAACAGCAACACACATTCTAATTTGTTGAAAGTATGTAAACATTGCCTTCGTGATGGAGTAATACATCATTTAGATTGGCAGGCCGTTGAAGCAACAGTTTGCAGCGAACACCATACGCCATTAACCACAAGTTGTATCCACATGTACATCGATAACAATTGGAACAATTCTATGCAGTGTAATGAATGCGATTCAACCATTCCAGCAACGATCCGTATGCCAGAGTATGAACGTTATCTACACACACTAAGCAGCGAAACTGACAGACACAGGTTCATTTGTGCTTTAAAAGCAGTAGCTGAGCGCTTGATCAGACCATTTGACTTCATACCTTCGCCCATCCGCTGGACAAAACTAGCGCCTTCGCAAGTAAGAGTATTACTTGAAGACGCATTCCGTCTTGGAGAAGTTCCCAGTATGTTTACATTGTGGAAACAGCTATTGCTTCAACATCGCAGCGAACTAAAGGTATTAGGACACGCAGCAATGAATATCGAGTTAGTAGCACTCGAATTAGCACTCTCAAATGTTTGTTGGCCAAAGCGAAACATCAAAGAGTTAAATTTTGAGCCTGCGGAACTACTACGCAGCTACCATCAGGCCCCCATCCCGGAAAAAATGATTGCAGTCCAGAGTCGTTATCAATACTGCCAAGACCCCATAAATTTTAGCTTCCTTGTGACTGGCGTAATGGTAGCAGACTTACTAGGAGTCCATCCTAAGGCGGTTACTGAATTGCTTTCATCCGGCACACTTGCGTCTATTCACGCTTGTCAACAACCAGACAAGCAATTATTTGATATACGGGAAATTAAGGGGTTGTTGGTCGGTAATGTATATGAAGATCCAGTTACTCAACATGACTTTGTATGTATAAAGGATATACCGAATGCCATTTTTGAACTATACGATTTAACCCCAGAGACTTTGGTTAATAAAGCATTTTCAGGTGATGTTAATTCGCAAATTCGTATCAACTCTACGCTTCGTTACGTAAACAATCTTCAAGTCTCGATCGAGGGGTTAAAAGCCTTGCTAAAACAGGCTTGGACATCACTACGTGATTGCCCAATACATAAGGTTGCCAAAATGCTACGGACAAATTCTCAGATAGTAGAAAAATTGGTCGAACAGGGATTATTATCGCTGAGGCCGGATGAACATGAGCTAATAGAAGCCGAGTCAATCCAGAGGTTTGTTGACAAGTATCTGTTAGTGAATCGAAAAGCGACGTTTAGCCAGTCGCGCAATATAGCACAGAAAATATCGTCCTGCTGCGGCACCCAACCTGTGTTTTCAATGTACATGAACTCTACTAAAACAGAATTTGTAGTATTCAGAAAACAAGAGCTTGCATCTTGTTGTATGCAGCAGGTGCCAAAACGCTTTGCGCATTTTTCGACACCTCGGGTCGACTTATCGAAAAAGGCCCACTCTCTATTTGCCAATATATCTGGTGATACAAATGAGCATCGTTACTTTTGAGAGTGAAGTTCCCAAAGTAAAAAACTCATGATGGATAATGAAAAGTACTATGTTTTATCTATAGCTTGTCTACTCTGAAAATCCTCACGCTCAGAACAGACAAGCGCCCCTTACCAACACGCACACCCCAGAATTTTTCACATTCTTAAAATATCTAAAATTAAATGATTGTCACAAAAATCGATTTTGCATCAGCGCCATCTTCGGTTTATATTAAGGGCTGACTATAACTTTTAAAGTACCGAATAACTATCTGGTTTCTCGTGGGCAATAGTCTGTATTCCGGATAGTTTTTAGAAAAATAGCTCTATTCCAGTCAGTTTCTGGAAACTTCCCAGATGGGCTATTAGAAACTCGCCCTCGGTTTTCCCCGAATACAGAAAGTCGCATTCCAGCTTTGGACTGGAAACGACATATTACACTGTGTTCCGATACACTCGAAGGCCAATTGAGTCGGATGCTCAGATCTGTGGATCGAATTCGTCGTGGCTCACCTGTTTCGAATTAGGCACCACTGGCGAGATACCAGTACTGGCAAAGTCTTCCGCGGTCATAGCGCTCAGGCGTTCCTTGGATACCTCGCCACCCATACCTTGAATAACCTGACAGAGCTCTTCGATGCGACCGTCCATAGCGTGGATATGTTCCACCATAATGCCCATGGCATTGGCCACCGGATCAGGATTGTCAGACGCCACCGCGTAGGCATCAAAGCCATATTTTTTAGCAATGGCATTGCGCTTTTCTTTACCTGTGTCGGTTTCTTTGGCTGGCTGCAGAATGTGCCCGGGGATACCAAGCACTGTGGTTCCGGGTGGGGCGTCTTTAACGACAACAGAGTTACTGCCAATTTTGGCGCCTTCACCAATGGTAATTGGCCCCAACACCTTGGCGCCCGCACCAACAACAACGTTATTTTCCAGGGTTGGGTGACGTTTACCGGCATTCCAGGTTGTACCGCCAAGGGTAACGCCATGGTAAAGGGTCACATCGTCACCAATATCAGCCGTTTCACCAATCACCACACCCATGCCGTGATCAATAAAGAAACGCCGGCCGATGGTGGCGCCCGGGTGGATTTCGATGCCGGTCAGCCAACGGCTGAAAGTCGATAGCGAGCGGGCGAGCCATTTCAACTCCAGTCGCCAGAGCTTGTTACTTATCCGATGCAACCAAACGGCGTGTAATCCCGGATAGTTGGTCAGTACTTCAAAAGCGTTTCGCGCCGCCGGATCGCGGTGGAAGACCGCTCTGATATCTTCTTTCATTCGGCTGAACATGGCTATTTCTCGGCTGATTTATCCACTGATGCCAGAATACCGCGTAAGATATTCAGCTCCTGGGATTCCGGGCGGGCCCGGTTAAATAAGCGGCGCAGGCGGGTCATTACAATGCCCGGGTGATTTTCATTAATAAAACTGACTTTTTTTAACGTTGATTCCAGGTGCACATAAAAACGCTCTAAGTCGTCGTTTAACGGATACTCAGTTTCTTCGGTTGGAATGGCTTCTTTATTTAAGAATGCCATGCGTATTTCATAACACAGGGTTTGTACCGCAGCCGCGAGGTTTAACGAGCTGTAGTCGGGATTAGCCGGAATGCATACATGAAAATGGCATTGCTGAAGCTCTTCATTGGTCAGTCCATTGTTTTCACGACCAAACACCAGTGTCACCGGATAGTTATCAACCTCTTTGATCAGCTTTTCGCCACAACTACGAGGCTCCAGCATGGGCCAGCTTAAGGTTCTTGAGCGGGCCGAAGTCCCCACAACCAGACCACAGCCCGCCACCGCTTCTTCCAGTTTATTCACGATTTTAGCATTCGCTAATACGTCGCCGGCACCGGCCGCCAGTGCACTGGCTTTGCCATCAGGCGGGCTAACCGGATCAACCAGATACAGGTTGCTCAAGCCCATTGTTTTCATCGCCCGGGCGGTAGAACCGATGTTGCCGGTATGTGACGTATTTACTAATACAATTCTGATATTTTCTAACATGCTTAAAACAGTACGGCTGTAAATGGCGCAGAGTGTAGCATACCGCTTACACATTCTCACCGCTTAGCTGCTTATTTCCTCTGTGCTGGCATTGCATTGCGGGCTGGAACTGGTACACTCCGCGGCGTTTATTTTTTGATCTTTTACAATTGGTGGTTCTGTTATGCATCCGATGCTGAACATTGCGGTGCGCGCTGCGCGCGTGGCTGGCTCTCTTATTGTCCGCGGTTTCGAAAATCGTGACGACCTGGTAAAACAGGTAAAGGGCGCAAACGATTATGTTACCCAAATCGATAAAGAAGCCGAGATGGCAATTATTCACAAAATTAAGCAGTCGTACCCCGAGCATAGTTTCTTAGGTGAGGAAAGCGGCGAAACGGCAGGCGATAACGCTGAATTCCAGTGGATCATTGATCCCCTTGACGGCACCACCAATTTTATAAAAGGCATTCCTCATTTTGCCGTTTCGATTGCGCTACTGCATAAAGGTCGTCTCGATCAGGGCGTAGTTTTCGATCCTATCCGTGGTGAGTTGTTCACTGCCTCTCGTGGCCAGGGCGCCCAGTTAAATGGTTATCGCATTCGTGCCAGCAAGGCCCGTGATTTATCTGAAACCGTTTTAGCTACCGGGTTACCGTTTAGGAACAAAACCCAGTATGCGGACTACGCCATTCGTTTAAATAAAATTTTCCATGACTGTGGTGACATTCGTCGTGCCGGTAGTGCAGCGCTGGACTTAGCCTACGTTGCAGCAGGCCGACATGACGGTTATTGGGAACGCGGCATTAAACCTTGGGATATTGCAGCCGGTGAACTGTTGGTTCGTGAAGCCGGTGGCCTGGTAACCGATTTCAGCGGGAATAACGACCCACTTTATAAAGGTGAGATCGTTGCCGGTAGCGTAAAAGTCGTTCAAGGTTTGGTGAAACACTTAAAATAAGCCAATACATACCTAAATAAGAAAAAGGCCACTTCAATGAAGTGGCCTTTTTAATTTAGTGAATATCACTAGCCGTTTAACGAGGCCAGGTACTCTTTGAAGTCTTCGCCCAGGCTCGGATGGCGCAGCGCATATTCAACATTGGCTTTCATGTAGCCCAGTTTACTACCGCAGTCATGACTCTTACCTTTCATGTAGTAAGCATCAACCTGCTCAACTTTCATCAGTGAAGTGATGGCATCTGTTAACTGGATTTCACCACCAGCTCCCGGCGGTGTGTATTCAAGCAATGGCCAGATTTCATGTGACAACACGTAACGACCTACAACGGCCAGATCAGATGGCGCTTCTTCCAGTGGCGGCTTTTCAACCATGTCATGGATCTTGGCAGATTCACCAGGCTTAATGCTCGCGCCTTCTAAGTCAACAATACCAAACTTAGAAATGTTCTCTTGTGGTACCTGCTCTACCATAACCTGGCTCACCCGGCTGGTATTGAAGCGCGCGACCATGTCTGCCAGATTATCTTTTTTCAGGTTACTGGCGTAATCGTCAATGATCACATCCGGCAAAACTACCGCGAATGGTGCATCACCCACCATAGGGTGCGCGCACATGATTGCGTGACCCAAACCTTTCGCAGCGCCCTGACGAACGTGCATAATCGTTACGTCTTTCGGGCAAATAGCCTGTACTTCTTCGAGTAACTGACGCTTAACCCGCTGTTCCAGCGTGGTTTCAAGTTCGAAAGAGGTATCAAAGTGGTTTTCGATGCTGTTCTTACTCGCGTGAGTAACCAGAATAATTTCTTTTAACCCCGCCTGCACACACTCGTTAACCACGTATTGGATTAATGGTTTATCGACAACCGGCAGCATTTCCTTTGGAATTGCCTTGGTTGCTGGCAGCATACGCGTACCTAGGCCGGCTACAGGAATAACCGCTTTTTTTACCTGACTCATAGTTTATGTCCTTTTATTGATAGTCCTCGACCAATGGCGTAGTAATGCAATCCGTATTCCGACATGACTTTCGGATCATACAAATTCCGACCATCGAAAATTAACGGAATGCTCAGTTTTTCTTTGATTAAGTCAAAATCCGGTGCCCGGAATGACTGCCACTCAGTACAAATCACCAGGAAATCTGCGCTATCAAGGGCTGCTTCTTTCGTTCCGGTTAATTTAAGATCCGGGCGGCTGCCATAGATACGCTGGGTCTCTTCCATTGCTTCAGGGTCGTAGGCCTGAACCGTAGCGCCTTGTTCCCATAACAACTCCATCAACACGCGGCTGGAGGCTTCACGCATATCATCCGTATTCGGTTTGAACGACAATCCCCATAAAGCAATAGTCTTGCCTTTCAGGTCGCCATCGAAATGGCCGGAAATATATTCAAACAGTTTTTCTTTTTGGGTGTAGTTAACCGCTTCCACTGATTCCAGCACTTTCGCCTGGTAGCCCACCTGATTTGCACTACGAATGAGCGCTTGCACATCTTTGGGGAAACATGAACCACCATAGCCACAGCCCGGGTAGATGAACTGATAACCAATTCTGGGATCAGAACCGATACCACGACGTACGTTCTCAATATCGGCGCCAAAACGCTCTGCCAGGTTGGCCATCTCATTCATAAAGCTGATTTTAGTGGCCAGCATACAGTTGGCAGCATATTTGGTCAGCTCTGCTGAGCGAATGTCCATCACGATGACTTTGTCATGGTTACGGTTAAACGGTGCATAGAGTTCGCGCAGCTTCTTTTCGGCTGTCTCACTTTGAGTGCCGATGATAATTCGGTCTGGCCGCATACAATCGTTGACCGCTGCGCCTTCTTTTAAAAACTCAGGGTTAGATACCACATCGAAAGTTACCGCTTTCCCTAAAGATTCCAGCGTCTCGCTAACCTTTGCACTCACTCTGTCGGCAGTGCCAACCGGGACAGTAGATTTGTTGATGATGATCTTATGGTTTTGCATATAAGTCGCTACTGTTTCCGCTACTGCCAACACGTACTTCAGATCGGCTGAACCATCTTCATCCGGCGGTGTACCCACTGCGATAAAAATCAGCTCTCCATGTTCGATACCCATCTTGGCATCGGTAGTAAAGTCTACCCGGCCACCTTCATAGTTGCTGGTGACCAGCGGCGTTAAGCCCGGCTCATAAATGGGGATAAGGCCTTTTTTCAGGTTATCAACCTTGACCTGATCCACATCCACACAAACTACGTCGTGGCCCACTTCAGCTAACACTGCTGCCTGCACGAGGCCTACATAGCCAATTCCAAAGACTGTTACCTTCACTTGTTCCCTTCCTTCTAAAACTTAGCAGTGCCTGGGTTAATCAGGCATATCTAATAATACAACTCAATCATTAAAGCATCATGACGTTACAGGCTCAACAGAAAACTTATTGGTCAGCCCTGTAACGGCCCGCACGCTTTCGCAAGCCATCTGTAAGGCCCTGCCGCATGTAGCGCCGGCGTTCCTTGCTTTGCTCCAGACACCAACCATTAATTACCCACCTGACTGGCAGGGCTACACAATTTCTGACTTTCCAGTAGAGGGGCACATATGAGCGACGAAGTAGAATGAGGATATTGCGGTATTGATAGTAAAGCCTGACAGGGCTCCCTACTTTAAACGTCATCCCCAACACGCGCTTACGGGACTCACCTTGTTTATGGCGTAATAAGGCCTGTGTATCACTAATAATCCGAAAACCCTTACGGCTGGCCCGCCAACACCATTCATGATCCACGCCATCTATGAATAATGCATCTTCCATCAAACCAACATCAGAGAGCACTGCCAGCGGAATAATCTTCCCCGATGCGATAATTTGCCTGCTATGCAGAAAACCATGTTCATCGGGTACAACGCGCTGCACCTTTGCCCGCACAACTTGCCCATCAAACTCACTGACGATTGTCGGGCCATAAGCGGCAAGGTCAGGATAACGAGACTGTGCCTCAATAACCCGCTGCTTTGCCGTTTGAAGTAGATGTTCGGTAAGGTGACTGTCCTGATCAAGCAACATGGCATAATCACGCCCCTGTTGTCTGGCTAATAGCAACCCGATATTCTGCGCGTGGGCAATGCCAGCATTTTCAGGACAATGCCTGAACTCAACGGAAGATGATAACCAGCTCTTATGGCTTTGCGGGGAATTATCCACCACAACGACCTGCCAGCCGTTGTTCTCCAGCAACCTGATGTTGTTGAGCAGAATAGGACGCTCAGGATAAAAGAGAATGATAATAGCCGAGAATTTCAATGCTTTATTATTTTTTCAAGTAGATGCCTGTCGAGCTTGTAAGCCATTTTGACAACCCCTGATGGCATCATGCGCAGACCTAATACCATGCAGGCATAAACAAGGTTATAAGGTGTCAGGCGTTTAAGCCAGCGCATCGCCCGAAAGCGGGCCCGAAATTCATTTAATGATTTTATCAGCCCGCGGCGTTTATAAAAATCATTTACCCGCCGAAAACGCAGCAACTTATCTTTTAAATTACAAAAAATGTAGCCGGCCGCGGCGAGTTCAATCCAGAGGAAATAATCCTGGGTGTTTTGCAGTGCATCGTCATAACGATAGCCGTCGGTAAACACTTTGTAGCGAATACATACTGTAGGGTGATTAATGGTACAACGGCGCGGTAACAGACGGGTGATTTGTCGATTGGTCTGTGGCATCACCCGCGACCCTACCTGATTATTTTGCTCATTAATTTCAATCAGGCCGGTACCTAAAATGGCAACGTGTGCATGTTTGGTCAGGTAGGTTATCTGCTTTTCTAATCGATTAAATTCAGATATGTCATCAGCATCCATACGAAAAAAGTACTGCGGCTTTAACGACAAGGACCAGTCGATAGCGAAGTTCATACAGGTTGCCAATCCTCTGTTGGCGCTACCTTCAATGATCACCAGACGCTCATCGTTATCAGCATGCTGCATGATGACAGCCAGTAATTCCGGCGAAATATGCCCGTCGATAACAATGACATAAAGAAAATCGCTGTAGCTTTGCTGACGAATGCTGCCAATGGCCTGATCAATCCAGTCTGCGCAGTCCTTTTCGTAAACGGCCATAGCAACGATGGCGGGAATTTCATGCACCCGATAGTTGCTGTGTTTAATTGAAAAGTTTGGGGTCAAGATAAAATCCGGCTATCGACAGTATCGCGAAGTGTACCGGATTTTACAACAAATATGCACCACTGTGATGCAATTTATGCAGGTAGCAGGCGGCGCTTTACCGCCCGGAAAAACCGTATGATTTTCCAGATATTCATGATTGCAGCACTGTAAACCACTAATAAAGCGATGAAGCCCCAAAACATGATATAAGCCGGAACCTGATATACCTCACCGAGGATACCAATCAGGCAATATCCCGCACCCATCAGAAGAATGGCGACCAGGGAGCGGCGAGGACTAAAGCCAGCCCGCATGAAAATATTATGCAGATGCTTACGATCCGGTTTTAGCACTGACTGACCTTTTCTGGCTCGTCTGAACATAATAGCTGCCATGTCCATTAGTGGCAGACCGATTAACCAAACGCCGGTAATAGGGCGTAACGAAGCGCCTGGCCCCTGAGTGTGATCAACCAGCAGCCACACAATGGTAAGGCCAACAAACATACTGCCGGCATCACCCATAAATATTTTATTCCCCTTAAAACCCTTCAGGCTAAGGTTAAACGCCAGAAACGGTACTATGGCAGCAATAATGACCAACGGTTCCATGATGGCAGCGCCGTTATCTGACAGGAGTAGCAAACTGACAACGCTGAGTAGTACTACAAGACTCATACCGCCTGCCAGACCATCGATACCATCAATCATGTTGATGGCGTTAATAACTCCTACCACGCATACCAACGTAAAGAAGTATCCGGCAATGCCTAAATAAACCGAACCGAAACCAAAAATGTCACCAAGAGACGTTATATAGTTTTGCGCACTCCACGCCATAATCGACGCGACACCAAACTGACAAACCAATCGCCCCTTGGCACTTAAATCGAAGCGGTCGTCGAGCATACCGAGCAGCACAATAAACGCAGACGCGGTAAAAAACAGCGGATTATTTTTCATCCATACGTCAGTTAGTACGCTGGCAACGAGTACTGCAACAAAAATAGCTACACCGCCAGTCAATGGCACTATGCCATTATGGCGTTTTCTGTATGATGGCTGATCAACAAGCCCAAACTGATGGGCCAGGGGTGTCATCACCACCAGCAAAATCAATGCAACAAAAAATGCTGTAAATAACGGAATAAACTGCAGATAGTCCATCATGCCTTACTTTTCTCCACAGAATCCTTACCCACCTGTGTTCTAACGCCCACACTACAAACAGGAAAATCCATTTACTCACTAACTCCGTTGAGAATATCGCCGAACCTATACATGGCTGCACCAGCCACCTGAGGCTTCGTGGAGAGGTCACTATAATCACTCGATATAATAGTAAACATTAGTATAACTGACTACCCCCCCAATTAAATTTAAATTTAAACGCACATTTTTTACACAGTCGGTAGTGCTTCTGCTCAGAGTTTAAGCAGGCTGTTAATCAGTGCATGCCTTTTCGCTTGGTTATGTTATGCTACGACCACTTTTTAAATGGACGTATTACAGTCAGGCAATGAGAAGACAAGTTATATTATCCGCTCTACTTTTCAGCACTATGACAATGCTGGGATGTGTGTCACAACCTCAGAGTGTCAAAGCCAATCTGCCGCTGGTCAATCCAAGCTTTACGCATCACCTTAGTGATTCTGGTTCTGGTTTACAGGAAAGTGAAGCAAAAGCTATTCCAGAGTTAAATATCAATGCTAATGAAGCTATAGTGATCGACGGAAATAGCTACGCAGTTTCTGATAGTTATATCTCTGCCATGGGTAACCAGTGTTATCGGCTAAAACGTCAGGGACGTTCAGGATCAACGGAAGTTCGTCCCATCTGTAACAATCAAACGTACTGGCTGCTATACCCGGCGTTGGTTTTTAGTAACACCCTATAAAGGTTTAACTCGTTTATGCGTATCTCTATCTGGTTAACGCTTACGGCTTTATCGCTATTCTCTTTTAGTAACGCCCAGGCACAAACGGCCGAGCAAATTCAACAAATCCAACAGCAACTGAGTCAACGCGGGGCAGATAATTCAGCTGCGTCCAACGCCGGTAATACAGGCGTTAGCCCGGTACAGTTGTCTGCATCCCCTACCTTGCAGGGCAACAGTCAAACCGGCACCCGGCCAAGCTCCGGCCAGTATAGTACGCAGCCTCGTAATGGCCTGGTATTACCAGGGGAACCGACTATGGATATGGTTTTTCCCCTGCAGGAAGCTATGGAGAACCCTCCGTTTGCAGCAAACCTGTTTGTTGGTGGCTTTGAATCAGAACGCACTAACTCAGTTAACCCTAATTATCTGGTTGCGCCCGGCGATCAAATCTCAATCTGGCTTTGGGGCGCGGTAGATTATTCCGACGTGGCAACCGTCGATAGCCAGGGCAATATCTTTATTCCCAATATTGGTCCGGTTAATTTGTTAAACGTACCGTCCAGCCAGGTCAATGCCACAGTTACCAGAAGCATCAAACAGGTCTATACCAATGACGTAAATGTTTATGTGAACTTACTTACGGCCACGCCGGTATCCGTTTACGTCTCAGGGCCGGTATTACGGCCAGGCCAATATGCTGGTCAGGCGACAGATAGCCCGCTTTATTTCCTGAAACGTGCCGGCGGGGTTGATTTTCTGCGTGGCAGTTTCCGCAAAATCGATATTTTACGGGCCGGCGAAGTCGTTCACTCAATTGACTTATATAACTTTGTTACCGATGGCGAATTACCGGCTATTTCGTTTCAGGACAAAGACGTCATTCTGGTTCGTCCTATCGGCCCAACCATCACAGTCAGCGAAGGGGCACGAAACAGCTTCACCTTCGAATTAAAACCTTCAGATTTAACCGGCGAAGCACTGGTTAATTACGCCAAACCCGGCGACTTTATCAGCCACGTTTCGGTCAGCGGCCTGCGTGACGGCGCTCAGTTTGCCCGCTATGCCCGGCTGACTGATTTTAAACAATTCAGTTTACGCCCCGGCGATCATGTCGAGTTTAAAAACGACTACGAAGTACAAATTTACCCGATCAATGTAGCAGGCAGTTTCCGCGGTGCCTCAAGAGTAATGGTGTCTAAAGGCGCCAGATTGCACCAGGTGCTGAGCAATATTGAGATCGATCCAAACCTGGCAGACTTTAAGAACGTGTATTTGCTACGTGAAAGTGTCGCCGATCAACAACAGTTGATTATTAATCAGGCCTTGGATCGCTTAGAGCGGAGCATTTACACCGCGCCGGTACGCTCTACCGGTGAAGGCTCGATTCGGGTTCAGGAAGCACAGCTGGTAACCGACTTTATCGCCAGAGCCAGGCAGGTAAAGCCCCTCGGTAAAGTCATTATTGCCGAAAACGATAACGTGGCCGACATTCTGCTGGAAGAGAATGACACCATTGTCATTCCAACCAAAACGGATTTGGTCCACGTTGGTGGTGAAGTATTAATGCCTCAGTCGGTAGTCTTTAATCCGGACGCAGAACTTTCCGATTACGTTGCCTGGGCGGGAGGCTTTAGCGAGAGAGCTAATGATGCCCGAATTCTGGTTATCCGGGCCAACGGCATGGTCGATTTCTATGATGTTGATGATAACTCAGATGTGGCAGCAGGCGATCAGGTGATCGTTTTACCTAGGGTTGATGCCAAAACATTGCAGGCAGTCAAAGATATCACTCAGATCATTTACCAGATTGCTGTGGCGGCCAACGTAGCACTCAACTAATGTCAGATATTGTAAGCGTCTCATTTCGCTCTCAACTCAAAGTATGGAAAAGTGTTTGTTTTGCACTTTTCCTGCGAGAGCTTAGGTCCCAGTTTAGCGACAGGCTAGGCTTAGCCTGGGGTTTTCTCGAGCCCTTTGCTTTCATATTTGGTTTATCTTACGTAAGAAGCCTAGTCCGTGAAGGAGATGCTCACGGCATACCTATATTCATATTTATGTTGATTGGTATGGTTGCTATCCAATCGTTTCTGCAACCTTTTACAAAAGTCGCCAGTGCATTTAGCAAGAATAAGCCACTATATGCTTTCAGGCAGGTTCAGCCAATATCAGCGCTGTTGGTGTCAGCATTTGTTGAATATACAATAAAAGTTATAGTTATTGTGCTGGCTATGCTAACTATTTACCTACTTGGGGTAACCTTCCCAGTTCATGATCCCTTACTGCTGTTTTTGTTGTTTCATCTCCTCTGGATTATGACAATAAGTATGAGTTGCATATTGGGCATCGCTTCTTCATATCTACCCGAAGTCAAAAAGATCGTAGGCGTATTCACCCGACCTTTATTTTTTATCTCCTGCGTATTTTTTAGCTTGCAGGATATCCCTGTTGAATATTGGCATTGGTTTACCTGGAATCCACTAGTTCATTTTGTTGAACTTGGCCGTTATGCTTGTTTTGAGTCTTATGGCGATCGCGGCGTCAGCCTCCAATACGCATTTCAATTTACTTTGATTGTGTTTTTCTTTGCTGTTTCGTTGTATCACCTGACCTGGAAAGGCTTGTTATCACGATGACTATCCGTTTAATTAACCTGACTAAGTCTTATCCAAGCCGTTTGGGACCCCAATACATATTCAGAAACCTCAATTTCGACTTCCCGACTGAGAATAATGTTGCCATTCTGGGAAAAAATGGCGCTGGTAAGTCGACCTTATTTCGCATGCTGGCCAAGAGTGAATATCCAGATAAGGGGCAGATTTATACCAATAAATCCATGTCCTGGCCGGTAGCATTGGCAACCGGGGTACATCCGCAAATGACCGGACGCGAAAATGCCAGGTTTATAGCACGCATTAATGACGTAAGAGATTTGGAATCATACGAAGAGGCGGTACAGGACTTTGCCGAAATTGGTAAACGTTTCGACTTACCGGTAAAAACGTATTCGTCAGGTATGCGCGCAAGGTTGGTATTTGCCTGTTGCGTGAATATTCATTTCGATATCTACCTTATAGATGAAGCAACCTCAGTCGGTGATCCTAAATTTCGCCGCAAAGCGAGGGAAGCTTTAGAAGTTAAAGCCAAAGAAGCGGGACTGATTATGGTCAGTCACGAAATGGATCAAATACGTGAGTTTTGCACCTCAGCAATCATCATTGAAGACGGCCAACTTAATTACTACGGTGACCTTGAAGAAGGTATCGCAGCCTACATGGAATAAACGAGCAGAAACATGAAACAAGTGCTAGATAATATTACCGCTCAAATTAAAAAGCGCCCTGTACTTTTGGTGGTTATCCCTTGGCTGATTTACGCAGTTTATCTGACGTTTATTGCTGCACCCAAATATGAGAGCACCAGTCAGCTAGTGGTTAAATCTGCCGATGGCGCTAATAGTTTTGACCCTTCTTCGATGCTAATGAGCAGCGTCACCGGAGTAGCCAGTACCAATGACAGTCAATTGGTTGTTGCCTTCGTACAATCTGCCGACATGCTCCACTACCTCGATAAAACGATAGGCTTACGTGAGCACTATATTTCTTCAGAAGGAGACTTTATTAGTAGGCTCTCCTCGAATCACAGCGAAGAGGATTTTATCGAATATTACCTTGCCAACACCGAAGTAATAATTGATTCAAACACCAGCGTGATTGAGCTCTCGGCCAGAGCATATGACCCTGCTTATGCACAGTTGATTAGTCAGACCATAGTTAAGCGTGCAGAACAGTTCATCAACGAGATTAGTAACAACCTGGCTAAGTCACGGCTGGCTTTTGCACAAAGCGAACACGATATTGTTGAAGAGAAATTACAAAATGCCAAACTTGCTCTAATCGATTTTCAAACAAAATATAACGTGTTGGACCCAAATGCTGAAGGTCTTGCCATTCAAAATATTGCGTTTTCTTTGGAAGCCACAATGGCCCAAAAGGAAGCCGAGCTGAACACCTTAAAAAGAATCATGTCTGACTCTGCGCCGGAGATAATCTCTCTGAAACGTCAAATCAGAGCACTGGAAGAGCAAATTAGCAGTCAGAAAACCAAAATCAGTGATGCCCTAAACGGTGATGAAAAACTATCGATTAACCAGCTAATGGCGCAGTATTCTAATTTACAGGTGCAAGCCGAGCTTGCCATGCAAGCATATGGCTCATCTCTGATGACTCTGGAAAATGCACGTGTCGATACTTACCAACAAATTCAGCATCTGGTCACCATCGAATCACCAACGCTACCCGATGAGGCCGCCTACCCTAAAACAGTTTATAACCTGGTTTTGTTTGGCGTTATGCTCATAATGGCTTTCATCGCGGGCCGCATTATTATTGCCACTATCAAAGAATTGTAAGTCAAACGCTACAATAAGATGATAACCGATTTCCCGCCACGAGCAGTGCTTTAACTAAGGTAGCTTGTGTCGGGAATCATCCTCTAGTATAAGAGGGATAACCCGTGTACAAGCAGCTCCTGCCTGCAGACAGTGCACCCAGACGATAATAAATTTAAATAAAAACTATATGGAACTCTGTTGTGACAACAAAAACTTCTAACGACACCAGTTTTTTCGGCCACCCGGGTGGTTTGTTAACGCTATTTTTTACTGAAATGTGGGAACGCATGAGTTATTACGGTATGCGCGCCCTGCTGGTAATCTTCATGACCATGACCCTGCAGGAAGGCGGTCTGGACTTTACGAAAGACAATGCCTATGCCATCTATGGTTTATACACTGGCGCAGTTTATTTTATGGGATTATCCGGCGGCTGGATTGCCGACCGTCTGTTAGGTGGCCAGAATGCTGTCTGGTATGGCGGTATTACCATCATGATAGGCCATATCATTCTGGCTATCCCAAGCACCAACACATTCTTTATCGGTTTGATTTTTGTGGTACTGGGTACCGGCCTATTAAAACCAAATATCAGCGCCATGGTTGGCCAGCTGTATGGCGATCAGGATACCCGTCGTGATAGTGGTTATACTATCTATTACATGGGCATTAACCTGGGTTCGGTTATTGGTAACCTGGTCTGTGGTTACCTTGCTACCAACTGGGGATATCACTATGCCTTTGGCGCGGCAGCGATTGGTATGGCAATTGGCCTTATCCAATACCGCATGACCCAGTACAAACTGGGTACCATCGCCACCGGCCCTACCGTGAGCATGTCTGCTACAGGTATTCGCAATAGTTGGGTGGGTGTACTTATCTTTTTAGTCAGCCTGGCAGTGGTCACATTCCTGATGAGCACGGGCGCACTGATAATTGATGTGGTGAGTGTAGCAACTTCTGTTGCTTATATCTTCACCGCCATTTTTGTTATTTACTACGCCGCTATTTTCTTTTTCGGCAATCTCGACAGCGCCGAAAAGAAACGCATGATTTCACTGTTACTTATCTGTGTTGCATCAGCCTGCTTCTGGGCGGGCTTCGAACAAGCCGGCTCCTCACTGAATATTTTTGCTCACGAAAATACCGACCGTCTGCTGGGCAGTTTTGAAATCCCAACCGCTTGGTTCCAGTCATTAAATGCCATTTTTATTATCACCCTGTCCCCTTTCTTCGCAGCGCTGTGGATTAATCTTGGTAAGCGGATGCTCGACCCGTCCTACGGCATTAAATGTGCAATTGGTATTCTGATTATGGCCAGTGGCTTTGTCGTGATGTTTTTTGCAGCACAGGCAGCCGCCAGCGGCCTTAAAGTTGCACCATACTGGCTGGTCGCCACTTACTTCCTGCACACTGTGGGTGAACTATGCCTAAGCCCGGTTGCGTTAAGTGCGGTAAGCAAGCTTTCTCCGAAACGTTTTGCCGGTCAGATGATGGGCTTATTTGTTTTAACTTATTCCATTGGCAACGTCATTGCCGGTGTACTGGCAGGTAGCTTTGGTGGCGAAGAGTCTGGCGATTTAATCGGGTTGTTCTCATTTATCGTTCAGTTCACCGTAAGTATCGGCGTTATCGTCTTCCTGGTGGCTCTGTTTACCCGTAAATGGGAAAAGCCGGAGCAAAAAAGCGCCTGAGACGATGTAAAAATCAGCAGCTAATTGTTAGCCATAAAAACGCCACTGGTGGTAAGCTAGTGGCGTTTTTTATGAGTATGACAGGTAGAAATGAAGCTTTATCTTACAACGAGAAGTATACCGGGCTTAGCTGGCCTGCCTCTGGCAGAACGAATGCGCCGGCTGGAACGAGCGGCAAAAAAACTCACGGTTCCGGAAAAGACCGTACTGAACATTCTTAAACTACTGGTGATTGTACCGGCGTTTGCATTACTCCTTCGTGTTGCAGCCGACTGGACGTCGCTTTTATGGGCATTGCTGTTTTTCCTGCTATATCCCATTATTGTGAAACCTGTACAATACTCGTTAAGCGCCAAATATTTAGAATCGTTGTCACACAAGGATAAGCAATGAAAACAATACTTGTCACTGGTGGAGCTGGCTATATCGGCAGCCATACCGTACTGCAATTACTGGAAGCGGATTATCAGGTTGTGGTATTTGATAACCTCAGTAATGCCTCAGAGGAATCTCTCAAGCGCGTGTCAGCCTTAACCGGTAAAGCTGTAACCTTCGTACAGGGTGATATCCGTAATACTGAGCAGCTCGATGAGGTGTTCTCAAACCATGACATCAATGCCGTGATTCACTTCGCCGGCTTAAAAGCCGTTGGTGAATCGGTTCAGAAGCCACTGGAATACTATGAAAACAACGTCTACGGCTCTGTCGCACTATGCGATGTTATGCGTAAGCACAACGTTAAGAACATTGTTTTCAGTTCATCTGCCACTGTATATGGCGATCCGGTTTCATTACCATTAAGAGAAGATATGGCTACTGGTCAGCCAACGAATCCTTACGGAATGTCCAAACTGATGGTAGAGACTATTCTGACCGATCTGTATCAGTCAGACGAAGCCTGGAATATAGTGTTACTGCGTTATTTCAACCCAGTGGGAGCACATCCTTCAGGCCAGATTGGCGAAGATCCTAATGGCATTCCTAATAACCTGATGCCTTATATTTCACAGGTTGCTTCCGGTAAACTCGAGCAATTAGCCGTGTTTGGTGATGACTACGACACACCGGATGGCACCGGTGTACGGGATTATATCCATGTAGAAGATTTAGCTAATGGCCATTTAAAAGCCATCGAACGTCTTGACCTGAATATGGGACTGGATATTTATAATCTGGGTACCGGCCAGGGTTATTCTGTTCTGGAAATGATTAAGGCCTTCGAAAAAGCTTGCGGTAAGTCTATTAACTACAAGATTGCACCGCGTCGCTCAGGCGACGTAGCAGCCTGCTATGCAGACCCCACTAAAGCGGCTACCGAACTTAACTGGAACGCTCAGAAAACCCTCGAGGATATGTGTGAAAATGCCTGGCACTGGCAATCACAAAACCCACAGGGCTATTAATCCTTAAAATAACAAAGGCGCTTAACGCGCCTTTTGTTTAACTATCTAATTATCTGTTGATTCGTCGAGTGGCTCACTTTCCAGATCCACATCGTCAAACAACGCCTCAAACTCATCGAATTCTTCGGCTTCTTCCTCATCGGGCTGCGCATCGAGGTTCTTACCATCCGTTACCCGAAACTCAAGATTTTGAAAATAAATGTTTTTAACCTGCTCGTAAGGGTCTCTGGCGTTTTCAATCTGACCTTCCTGGCCCAGCAGCTGAGCACGAGCCTCCAATGCGCCAATAGTAAACCTTAATACGTTAAGATTACCTGTCATCAGTGTCATTGGAAAATAAAGGTTATCCACGATATCCCCGGTAAAGCTGCGCGGATCGCTGGGCCCCCGGGCGGGTAACATTAAAAATGGCCCGCTTCCTACCCCCCACTTACCGAGGGTCTCGCCAAACTCTTCTTCCTGCCGATGTAAGCCCATAGCTCCCGCAACATCAAAGAAACCCGCTACACCAACCGTCGAGTTAATAACAAAACGAGTAAAGCTATCAAAAGAAGGCCCTACCTTACCCTGCAAGAGGTTGTTAAGCATATTGGCAGGCTCGGCCAGGTTTTCTACCGCATTAGAAAGGCCAGTTCGGGCAAAACCGGGGACTACGGTCACATAGGTGGTTGCAGCAGGACGCAACAAATACTTATCGAGGATTTCCCAGTTAAAATCCCACACAACGCGGTTAACACTCTCCAGCGGGTCGCGCGGATCAGAGTAGTCAGACGACGTACTGGCAGAATTAACCGGCGCATTGGCCTGAGCCTGCTGTTCGGCATTATTGCTGGCGCAGCCTGAAAGAAACAAAGCGCCTGAGAAGAGGAGAAATAACGAAAAGCGACGCATAGATAATGTCACATTAATTCCTTGTTGATTACGATGGTTTGATCGATAACTTTACCGTTTTCCACTGCAGTCTCCATCGTGCCTTCAAGATCGCCTGGTTGAGCAGGCGCTTCCTGATCGGTTGAAATACGGGCAATCAGGCGGGCTGTCGAAAGCTGCTCCAGTGAATAATTAGGCGCCATGGCATTCTCGCTGGTTAACGTTACAGTTAACGGTAAATTATCTAAGGGTAACCTTAACACCGCTGCAGGCATTCGGTTATCACTGTTGGCATCCTGGGCAAATACAAATAAATACCCGTTATCCGGCAGATTGGTTGCCAGCTCTTCAGTGATTTCCACAGTCAGGTTGAAACCGGTAACAGTTGCTTTTGCTGGTTGGTCTCCATTTAAACTGGCCAACCTTTCAGTTAACTGCATGGCTATAGGACTATCAGCAGGAAGCTTCCCCTCCAGCCTGGCAAGACTATTAGCTAATAGTACCTTATCGCCTAACCGGCCTGCCACAACTGCCTGCATGAGTACCAGGTTATCATTTTGTTGTTGCCCATCAGTCAATGAGGCTAATAAACGCCGGGCGTTTTCAAGCTGGGTTGTGTCATCACTCATCATCAGTGCACGGGCATAAGTCATGCGCACGTTCTCGTCATCAGGCGAGAAATGCAGTGCTTTCTCCAGCGCCGCGTAGGCTTCTTCTGTCTGACTCAGAGCCATCCATATACGACCGAGATACATCCATCCCTGACCATCTTCAGGGTTTTCCTGCAGACGCTTACGGATAGCCAGCGTCAACTGCTGAAAATCCTGCGGGGTAAAGTTTTCGCCCTGACCATCAGCCAGCTTGGCACTGAGCTTGGGTAACGCATCAAGCGCTGCCTGCGCGTCCTGCAAATGATCAATATTACTGGCTTTAAAATAAGCAAAGCCACCAACCAGCAAGGCCAGCAACGCGCCACAAGCCAGTACAAAAGAAGCATTTGCCGATCCTTTAGATTCTGCCTGTTGCTCTTCTACCAGCGATATTTTAATTTCATCACTGGCCTGACGCATATCCTGCTCACTGAGCAAGCCCTCGTCGACTTCGCGTTGCAATTCTTTTAAACGCTCTTTAACCACAGCAATGTTAGCCTGGGTCAGATTTTCCTGTTCCGGACGCTGCGTTAACCAGGGTAAAACCACCAGCAGGATCAACATGGCTATCAATACAACGACAGCCCCAATAAACATCCACGACATTACTTATCACCCTGCTTTAACATCGCCTCAGCTTTGGCCAGCTTGGCGGCCATGTCTTCCGGCGGAGTCGACTTGCGTCGAACAATAACTATCACAAACGCCAGCAAGGCGAATAACACCGGCGCCAGCCATAACCACATGGTCACCGGCGTTACCGGTGGCTTATAGCTGATAAAATCGCCATAGCGGGTTTTCATGTAGTCAATTACTTCATCACCGGTTTTACCCTGTTTTACCAGGTTATACACCTTGCGACGCATGTCATGGGCAATCATGGCGTCAGAATCGGCAATATTCTGGTTCTGACACATAGGGCAGCGAAGCTCCTCGGTAAGCGACAAAAACAACTGACGCTGCTGCGGCGTATCAAACTCATAGCTATCTTCAGTGGCCACAACCGATGCAGAGATAAGTAGTAAGACCGTGAGTATTACTGTTTTCATTCAGCTGAATTCTCCTGCGCCATTTCCTGTTGTAACTGCGCGTATAACGGGCCTACTTTATTGTTCCAGACACGTTCGTTGATATCACCGATATAATGCATACGGATCACACCGTTGTGGTCGATAAGAAAATGCTCTGGCGCGCCGGTCACGCCCAGGTCCAGTGCCGTATCACGGTACACATCGAAAATATGAAACTGGTAAGGATTACCAAAGCGACTGGTGATCTCTTCCACTTCCTGCTGGACCCGGTTTAAGGTCTTGGTACCAAACTCCGGATCAAGATCCTGATCGAAATATAAACCAACGATGCTGATCCCTTCCTGTTCAGTAAGCTCAGTCAGATAAGGCAATTCCACGGCGCAGGTCACGCACCAGACGCCCCACACATTCAGTAAAGTTACCTTACCTTTGAATACCTCAGGCGTATAAGTCGTTTCCGGTTTCATCAGGTCCGGCAACGAAAAAGCCGGCATGGGTTTGCCTTTAACCTGGGAATCAAGCTCCCTGGGATCAGAAAACAAACCACTGAACAAAAACACCACCAATACCAGAAAGGCCAGCAGCGGTACGCCGAAAATCATTATCTTCTTCATGCTTCAACCTCCTCGCCGGTTGCTACACCGCCTACCGCAGTGCGTACTTTAGCCACTTTAGCCATGCGATAACGTTTATCACTCATCGAGCATATTCCGCCAATAGCCATGATGACGGCCCCGGCCCAAATCCAGGTGACAAAAGGTTTGATGTAAACCCGTATCGCCCAGGCACCATCGTCCAGTGGCTCTCCCATGGCGATAAACAGGTCTCTGAAGATAGTCGAATAAATACCGGCTTCGGTCATCGGCATACGCTGCACCAGATACAAGCGTTTCTCGGGCTCAAGATGAACCAGCTTATCGCCCGACTCGTAAACATCAAAAATGCCTACATCGGCGGTATAGTTTGGCCCGGTGCGCTGCTCTACCTTACGAAAGGCAAATTCATACCCTGATAAGGTAACGGACTCGCCCGGCATCATACGAACGTCTCTTTCTACTTCATAATTGCTAACAAGCGTGATGCCAATCAGCGTTACCGCAAAGCCCAGGTGACCAAGGATCATGCCCCAATGACTGGGCGTGAGCTTACGTAAGCGTTCGAAAGCACTAAGACTAGTGTCCATGGCAGACACTCTTTGTACTACTTCCAGGGTCGTCGTAATCAGGATCCAGGCGCTAAGCACCAGTCCCAGCGCCGCCATGTAAGTGGGCGCATCGTAGGTAAAGTTGATTAACACCCCAGCGCTTACGCTTAGGCCAAAGGCAATTAATAGTGTTTTTTGTACCTGGGAGGCCGGTTGGTGTTTCCAACGGGTCAGTGGCCCAAGGCCAAGAAACAATACAAAGGGCACAATCAGCAGCGTGAACATCTGATTAAAGAACGGTGCGCCGATGGAAATAGACCCCAGTCCAAGCTCTTTATGCACCAGAGGTAATAACGTACCTAACAAGACAACCAGAGTTGCGGCGCACAGGAACACGTTATTCCCCATCAGCAATACTTCACGGGAGAAAAGCTGGTAACGGCCCGGGCTTTTTAACTGCTGCGCACGCAGTGTATAAAGCACTAAACTGAAACCTGTTAATAACACCAGAATACCCAGGATAAAGAGTCCACGTGCCGGGTCGCTGGCGAAGGAGTGTACCGAGACAATCACCCCGGAACGCACCAGGAACGTTCCTAATAAACTTAACGAGAAGGTGGCGATAGCCAACAGTACCGTCCAGGATTTAAACGCTTTACGTTTCTCAGTGACCGCCAGGGAATGCATTAACGCAGTACCCACCAGCCAGGGCATAAAGGAAGCGTTTTCTACCGGATCCCAGAACCACCAGCCGCCCCAGCCAAGCTCGTAATAGGCCCACCAGCTCCCGAGCGCAATGCCTACCGACAGGAAACTCCAGGCGGCGATCACCCAAGGCCGTGACCATCTTGCCCAGGTTGAGTCCAGCTGTCCGGAAAGCAGCGCAGATACCGCAAACGCAAACGCCACAGAAAAACCGACATACCCCATATACAGCATAGGCGGGTGAATAATCATACCAAAGTCCTGCAGCAGCGGATTCAAATCCCGGCCATCTACCGGAAAATAAGGCAACATGCTGTCGAATGGATTAGAGGTCAGCAGAATAAACATATAAAAACCCACCGACACCAAGCCAAGTACTGCCAGCACCCGCGCAATCATAATTTGCGGAATACCGCGGCTAAACAGGGCTACGGCCACTGTCCATAATGACAACATCAGCACCCAGAGTAAAAACGAACCTTCGTGCCCGCCCCAGACGGCCGTGACCTTATAGTACACCGGCAAACGGCTGTTAGAATTTTGCGCAACATAATTAAGCGAAAAGTCGTCGGTCACAAAGGCATAGACTAAACAGCCAAATGCCAGGGCAGTAAAACTAAACATGGCAATGGCCAGAGGACGGGCGGTGCCAATCATGGCATTGTGCCCTTTGAACGCTCCCCACAGCGGATAGACCGACAATAAAATGGAAGCAACCAGCGCCAGCGCGACGGCAATATTACCTATTTCGGGGATCACGAGCCTGTATTTCCTTGATTGGGGTTAACATGCTTAATACCTTTCATCTTCTCGGCAAGCTCTGGCGGCATGTATTCTTCGTCGTGTTTAGCCAGAACTTCTTCGGCTTCAATCACACCGGATTCCAGCAACACACCGGTAGCGACGATGCCCTGCCCTTCACGAAACAAATCAGGCAGGATACCGGCATAACGTACCGTAACCTGCGGACCGGTATCGATAAGATTAAAGCTCACCGCCAGTGATTCTGAATCCCGACTCACAGTGCCCGGTACCACCATGCCACCAATTCTCAGGCGCTGACCGACCGTCGGTTTCACCCCTTCTTTGCCTTCAACGATTTCAGAGGGCGTGTAAAACAAATCGATGTTGTCGGTTAATGCGAATAGCATCAGCGTGATCGCACCAACAATCAGTAAACCAATGCCACCAACGGCAGCGAGTCGCTTTTGTCGTCTTGGATTCATACTGCTTAACTACCTGTCTGTTGTGATTCAGATTGCACTGCCTGAGCCTTTCGCGCCGCCGCAATTCGGGCTTGCCGCGCTTGTTCTTCACGGGCATTGCGCAACAACTTTTTATGGGTGCCGGCACTGTCGATAACTACCCACACCAGCGCCAGTAAAGACACACCAAACGACAGCCAAACATAAAGGGCATAGCCGCCCATGGCCAGAAAATCCTGCAAACTATCAAACTGCATGGTCATCTCCGAGCGCTCGCGCCGCCAGATCTTTCACCCAGGGGCGGTGATATTCTCGCCGAATGATTTCATTTTTCATACGCATTACGGTCACTGCTGCAATAAATAAGGCCAAACCCAGTAAAGCGATCAATAATGGCCAAAGCATCTCAGGCGCAATAGAGGGTTTATCAAACTTACTGATTGTCGCTCCCTGATGCAGGGTATTCCACCACTCAACCGAATAATGAATGATAGGGACATTGACCACACCAACAAGAGCCATTACCCCGGCCGCCTTCCCCGCCTGTTGCTTATCTTCAAACGCGCCATACAGGGCAATCACGCCAAGGTAAAGAAACAGCAGAATAAGTTCAGACGTGAGTCTGGCATCCCAGACCCACCAGGTCCCCCACATGGGTTTGCCCCAGGCCGCACCGGTAAACAGCGCAATAAAGGTAACAACCGCCCCTATCGGCGCCATGGCAATCATGGCCATGAACGCAGTTCGCCATTGCCAGACAATGCCCACCAATGCAGCAATCGCCATAGCCACATAGGTACTCATCGATAAAATGGCGCTGGGCACATGAATATAGATAATCCGAAAAGAATCACCCTGCTGATAGTCCTGCGGGGCAAAGGCCAGCCCCCAGATGCTGCCAGCGATTAAGCACAGGATACCCGGCCAGAGAAAATAGGGCTGAAGCATTACGCACAGTTGATACGCTCGCTCAGGTTTCGCATACGGATGTAACCACTTCCACATCAGTTTTGACTCACTTTAAGTGCATAAGCAATTGCAAAGGGGGCTGATGACATCGCCAGCATCAGCATGGCGCCAATAATAGCAAGTTGTGCCCGGTAAGGTAATTGGAGTGCGGCAGAATCTACCGCCGAGGTGGCAAATATCAATAACGGAATAAACACCGGTATTAACAATAACGCCAACAACACACCACCACGTTGTAAACCTACCGTTAACCCTACCGCGATTGCCCCAACCAGCGACAATAACGGTGTGCCCAGCACCAGGGTTAGCATTAAGGCGATATACATATCGACCGTCAGGTTTAAAAATAGTGCCAGTAACGGTGAAAAAAGTGCCAGCGGTAAAAAGCTCACCAGCCAGTGGACTAAAACCTTGACCGCTGCAATGGCCGCCACCGACTGACCGCTCAGCATGTACTGCTCCAGCGAACCATCCCAGAAATCGTCACGAAAAAGACGCTCCATGGCCAGTAGGGAGGAAAGAATCGCTGCAATCCAGATAACGCCTGGTCCTATCTTTTGCAGGGTAACCGGCCCGGGCCCAATGCCCAAAGGGAAAAGCGTGATCACCATTAATAAAAACATCAGCGGCTGGGCCAGCTCAGAACGCTGTCGAAAAGCCAGCGCCATATCCCGCTTAAAGATACCGTTTATCAAGGTATTCATAACCGATACTCCAGCACTAACTCGGTAAATGGCCCGGCCTGCTTGCTAAGCGGCTGATGCGAGGTCGTAATAATTGCGCCCTGATTAGCAACATGCTCACGCATATGGGTTTCGAGCAATTCAATACCATCGGTATCCAGCGCGGTGAAGGGCTCGTCTAGAATCCAATAGGTTGCTTGCTTTAACCATAAACGGGAAAGCGCGACCCGGCGCTGTTGTCCGGCCGAAAGCATTCTTACCGGCACATCCTCAAGCCCAACAAGTCCTAATCTTGCAAGCACGTCGTAGGCCTGTTGCGCAATAAAATCGGTGCTGTGTTGAGCACACCAGAAGCGCAGATTTTCCATCGCAGTCAGCGCACCATTAATACCAGCCTTGTGGCCTACATAGATCAGTTGCTGATTAAATCTGTCCCGCACTTTATCGAGCGGCTCGTCATCGAGCAGTAACTGGCCGCTCTCCGGCGCCGACAAACCGGTTAAGATCCGCAATAAACTGGTTTTACCCGCGCCGTTAGGACCCCGCAGGTAGATGAGCTGACCGGGCGATAAGCAAAACGACAGGTCAGTAAACAATACTCTGTCACGTTTAATACAGGTTAAATTGTCTGCAGCAAGTCCTGCCAAGATGCATCCCGTTCTGTTAGCAAAAAAATCCGTCGCATTCTATCATAAACCAGCGGCTTCGCATCTTACCCAAAGGGCGGATCGGCAAATTTCTGATCTATTTCAATCTTTGGCACGATTGACATTATACTTAACTGTTGAAACTGACTGCCGATAACGACTTATGCAATCATCCAATCTGCCCCCACAAGCAAGCGCCGAAAGCAGTCGAGTCAACGCTGCAGAGTCAGCGAACGTGACAACCAAAAGCCAGGCAATTGCCAGAATTGCTCAGGTTTTACAGCCAGTGCAGATTAACGCCTCTGCCGCCGTTCAGGTATCAGCCTCATCAGCAGGACAGCAAAAAACTTCCAGGGCCTTACCATCGAATAATGCCAGCGTGTTTATGGCCACAAACCAGCAGTTACTGCAGGTTAGCCCTGCCTTCCGCGTGGCCAGTGCCGAGAACTTGTTGCTGGTTCGATTGCCTGCAGAAGCACCGATTCAGCCGCCGCAGGGTTCCGCGGTCCCATTTAAGAGCGTATTACCGCCGGATGCCGGGTCGATAGCATTACCCACGTTAGTAAAACTATCGCCGGAAACCGTTCGCCAACAGGTTTCCCAGGCGCAGTTTCAATCGCTAATGACGGCATTATCCCGAGCTTTGACTACACCAGTCACGCTACAGGCCACGGTTATTCAGCAAGATAATGCCTCAATAAGGGTTAATGCCGGTGCCCAGCGGCCTTTAATTATCGATATTCCGTTAGCAAAAGCGCCCAAACAGAGCGATGCATTATTAGCCAGTCCCTCAGGTAACAAACCTGTTTTACAGGCATCAGTAACGCTAACCGTTTCAACACGGCAAAACCAGCTACAAGTGCAAATTACTCCGCCTGCGTCATCTTTACAAACAGCGCAAGCGGCGCAACCCAGTGTACAAGGTTCAGCTTCAGTCCAGAATACGCCGGTTAGTTCATCGCGTGTTGTTAACGTGCCGCTGAACTCGCCTCTGGCGAATAAACTCACTCAGGCAGTGACTCAGCAAATGCCACTTAACGTGGAGCTGCCTAAACTGGCAAGTTGGGTAACTCAGTCACTCCCGCCTGCCGCAGCAAAGTCATTTCAGCAATTGAGTCCCATGCTCCCTGCGACAGTGAGTATAAAAGGCAATGAAGTAACCATTACCGGTAGCAAGACTCAGCTTTTAGCCGTTACTACAAATTCAACCACCGCTACCACGCAATTAGCACCAAAGGTCAGTCCTCAGCAAATGGGGCAACTTAATATTCAAAGCACGACTGCCAGGAACATCCCCCAGGTTACGATCAAGCCATTAGCAACCGAGCTTCAATCGAACGCAGGACAATCAACTCAACAAACATTTTCATTGTCGACGAAAGCGGCAGCGCCTAAAGCGGATATCAGCCCGCCTCAGAAGGAAATGGTGCGTTCTGGTGCACCGGACAACGTAGTAGGCAAGCCAGTGATACCGTCAGACGTAGAAAGTATTGCGAAGCATAAACTGGAGCAGCTCCCCGCCGAGGCAAAAACTGCACTCATGCAATTCATTCGCTCTGCCAACCGAATTAATGTCAGTAACACGGATTCGTTACAATCGAGTCTTAATGTGCTTATTACTGCACTGCAAAAATTCGCTAGTGCCAACCCGGCCCTTGCCAAACCCGTTAACTCAGTGATTGCGCAGCTACAACTTAATTTATCAGCGGCCAACAAACTGCCCACGGCAGAATCGTCAGTGCTTAAGCCTGAAGTCACTGGCTCTGCTGAGCCGGTGACTGCAAAAGCCGGTATCGACTCAGCTCAGCAAAGCACTGCGCTTAAACAACTACTTACATCACCAGCCTGGGTTCAGTCTCCGTTAATGCTCTCATCCCCCCCGGCCGGGCAGAACTTTTTAAGCGGGCTTATTCAGTTATTACAGGTGTCGCTGCTCGGCAGACACTTTAAAGGCCATGAGGATCTCGATCAGGCGCTTAACCGCCAGCGAACCTCAACGCCAAAAGGCAATGCACCAAACAGCCTGCTAGGTTCCATAACCGGCCGACAGGTAAGGGAGTTTGCCCAGCTCGACAGCCAGCAAAACCTGTTAAAACAGCTTAAGGGATTACTTGCCGGCCACCAAAGTGCCAAGCTTGGCAATATGGAACAAACGCTACAAGGCAATGACAGTTTTTATTATGTGCTACCCGGACTATTACCTCAGCAAAAGCCGGCTGAATTACTTATCCGCCGCGAGCGTGAACGCCAGACTGAACAGGATAACGAGTCAACTCAAACCCAATGGCACCTCACCATGAAGCTGGACATCGGTGAACAAGGAGAGCTGCTCACTAAAGCGAAAATCCGCGATGAACAGCTTTATCTTGATATTTATTCGTCGAATCAGGCATTACTGGAGAAAGTAGGCGTAACCCTCCCTTTTCTGCTCAAGCGATTTACCCAGCTTGGTTTAACAGTTGAACAGCATAAACTGCAATTAGGCAAAATTCCGGATACCCTTGCCACACGCCCCTATCAGATACTGGAGACCCAGGCATGAGCCGTAAAAGTAAACGCGCGGTTGGGATTAAATATAATGAAGCCGAACCGTCGCAGGCCCCAACGATTGTCGCCAAGGGCTATGATGATCTCGCCGAAGCCATTATTGCCAGTGCAAAGGCTAATGGCGTGCTGGTTCATGAAGATCCCTACCTAAGCGAATTTTTGACTACCCTGGATCTTGGCCAGTCGATACCGGAACCGTTATATTATGTTATAGCCGAATTACTGGCTTACTCGTACGTATTACAGGGCAAAGTGCCAGAGAACTGGAAACAGGCATTTCCGGGAATTGAAGAAAAGATTTAGAGCCTGACATCAACGCTCACCTCAACTATTTTCGAATCATGAACAGTCACCAATATTTTTATTTGTCATATAAAAAAGCCCATCCAAACGGATGGGCAAAACTATAAGTTAGGCTTATAGGGGGAGTTTCCAACGGGTGTTGAAAAAGGTCACTGTTATGTTAAAGCGCGTCTTCAGGCTCTACGTCGTCGGCTTTAATATTTTTCGATAACAGTAATTCTGCACGAATCTTAGTTTCAATATCGTTAGCGATATCCGGGTTTTGCTTAAGGAATTTCACCACGTTGGCTTTACCCTGACCAATTCTATCGCCGTTATAGCTGTACCAGGCACCGGCTTTATCCACCAGCTTTTGCTTCACGCCCAAATCAATCAGTTCAGCTTCTTTGCTGATACCAGCACCATACATAATCTGGAATTCAGCCTGTTTAAACGGTGGCGCCACTTTGTTTTTAACCACTTTCACGCGGGTTTCGTTACCCACCACTTCGTCACCCTCTTTTACTGAGCCAATACGACGAATATCCAGACGAACAGAGGAGTAGAACTTCAGTGCGTTACCACCGGTAGTGGTTTCCGGGTTACCGAACATCACACCAATCTTCATTCGAATCTGGTTAATGAAAATACACAGTGTATTTGAACGCTTAATGTTACCGGTCAGTTTACGCAGCGCCTGCGACATCAGACGTGCCTGCAAGCCAACGTGTGAGTCACCCATATCACCTTCGATTTCTGCTTTTGGCGTTAACGCAGCAACCGAGTCAACAATCACGACATCCACTGCACCAGAGCGAACCAGCATGTCACAGATTTCCAGCGCCTGTTCGCCTGTATCCGGTTGGGATACCAGCAGATCGTCAATGTTTACACCGAGCTTTTCAGCATACACCGGATCCAACGCGTGCTCGGCATCCACAAACGCACAAGTTTTACCTTTTTTCTGTGCTTCTGCAATAACTTGCAGAGTTAAGGTGGTTTTACCAGATGACTCAGGACCGTAGATCTCAACTACCCGGCCACAAGGTAACCCGCCAATGCCTAACGCAATATCAATACTCAGTGAGCCAGTAGAAATAGATTCAATATCCATGGCCTGGTTGTCGCCCAGACGCATAATAGCGCCTTTACCAAATTGCTTTTCAATCTGACCGACCGCAGCCGATAATGCTTTAGATTTGTTGTCGTCCACCGAAAACCCCTCGTTATTCTATTCTGATTGCGTTATCCGCAGTTGCTTTTACTGATGCAGCCGGTAAGCTGATCATCACTAAAATAATGACTGCATAATATACTGTATAGTTATACAGTGCAATATGCTTTTTTCTTTTCTTTATTTCATCACGCCTGGTTTATTTCGCAACTAGTCTGTGGTGCAGTGTTGCAATAACAAACGCAATGGCCTGGGTTCTGACCGCCTCCCGGTCACCCTCAAACTGGCGGTGGATTGTATCGGTTACACCGTTTAAGTAAAAGCCAAACCATACCGTCCCTACCGGTTTTTCTTCACTGCCGCCGCCCGGCCCGGCAATACCACTGATCGCTGTGGTACATTGTGCTCCGGTTTGCTGCGCGGTGCCTTCAGCCATCTCGCGCACGGTTTCGGCCGACACCGCGCCAAATTTATCCAGGGTGTCGCCACTAACGTTAACCAAAGCCTGTTTTGCCTGATTAGAATAGGTCACATAGCTTTGCTTAAACCAGTCCGAACTGCCGGCCACCGACGTTAACGCATAAGCCACTCCGCCACCGGTACAGGATTCCGCGCAGGAAACCGACCAGCCCCTTTGCCGTAGCGCCTCACCAACGGCCAAAATCTGTTCAGCTAACGTATTTATATCCAGTTGCTGTCTCGAAAAAGTTGAAAATGACTGGCTCATAGGAATAATACACTCATAATATTGAGACCGTATTATTGGTCAAAACCACAATCGCAAGCAACCAGCAAGCCGAGGCATTCTTGGAATCACACACGCCAATGATGCGCCAATACCTGAATATAAAGGCGCAGCACCCTAACATTTTACTTTTCTATCGCATGGGCGATTTTTATGAATTGTTCTATGACGACGCCAAGCGCGCTGCCGAGCTACTTGATATCTCCCTCACCGCCCGGGGTAAATCCGGCGGCGAGCCTATCCCCATGGCCGGTGTACCCTATCATGCGGTAGAAAGCTATCTGGCACGGCTGGTAAAAATGGGCGAATCGGTGGCGATTTGCGAACAGGTAGGCGACCCGGCTACCAGCAAAGGCCCGGTGGAGCGCCAGGTACAGCGTATCGTTACGCCAGGCACCGTTACTGATGAAGCGCTGCTTGACGAACGCCAGGATAACGTTCTGGCTGCAATCTACAGCGTGAACGATCAATTCGGCCTGGCCTGGCTGGATATTACCAGCGGCCGCTTTTTAGTCAGTGAATTTAGTGGCACCGACATGCTCACCGCCGAATTACAACGCCTTAACCCGGCGGAATTACTCTACCCGGAAGGCTTCGACTGGCTGTCAAAAATTGACCACATCAAAGGCCTGCGCCGGCGGCCTGAATGGGAATTTGACCAGCAAACTGCTGAGCAACAGCTCAACAATCAGTTTGCCACCCGGGAACTCACCGGTTTTGGCTTAGCCAATATTACCCTGGCCATTAGTGCTGCTGGCTGTATTCTACAATATGTTAAAGACACCCAGCGCACGGCCCTACCGCATATTCGTGCTATCACACTTGAGCAGCAATCAACCCGCGTGCAACTGGATGCAGCCACGCGCAAAAACCTTGAACTAACGCGGAATTTATCCGGCGGCACCGAACACACGCTGTTTGCCGTGCTAGACAATACGGCCACGGCAATGGGCAGTCGCTTACTGCAACGTTTTCTGCATGCGCCGATTACCGACCGGGACGAGCTTAACGCCCGTCAGCAGGCCATCGGCGATTTTCTTAACGGCGATTACCCGGCGCTTACCGGCCAGTTAAAACACATTGGCGATATTGAACGGATCATGGCACGCCTGGCGCTGCGCTCAGCGCGGCCGCGGGATTTCGCCCGCCTGCGTAACGCACTGGCCAGTCTGCCCCAGCTTCAACAAGGGTTAAGTTTATTCAGCGCGCCGCTGATTAAAACTTTAAGTGAGCAGATCAGTGAATTCCCCGAGCTGTCGGACTTACTGAATAACGCCATTATTGATAACCCGCCGGTGGTTATTCGTGATGGTGGCGTCATCGCCCCTGGCTACAATGCCGAGCTTGACGAACTGCGAGACTTATCGGATGGCGCCACCGAACTGCTGCGCCAGATAGAAATCCGGGAGCGGGAACAAACCGGCATCAGCACGTTAAAAGTGGGCTACAACAAGGTTCATGGCTTCTTTATAGAGGTATCCCGTGCCAATAGTCATCTGGTGCCGGCCAGTTATATTCGCCGCCAGACGCTAAAGAATAACGAACGCTACATCACACCAGAGCTCAAAGAGCACGAGGATAAAGTACTTACCTCGCAAAGCCGTGCGCTGGCCCTGGAAAAGCGCCTCTATGAAGAACTCTTCGATTTAATCAACCCGCAGCTTGATGCCCTGATCACCAGCGCCGCCGCGCTGGCTAAACTGGATGTACTCATTACCCTGGCTGAACGTGCGGAAACCCTGGAATATCACTGTCCCACCTTGTCGGATGTACCCGGGGTAACCTACCACCAAGGTCGGCACCCGGTCGTTGAATACGTCATGGACTCGCCGTTTATTCCCAACCCGCTGAATATGGATAAAGACTCCCGGATTAAAATTATTACCGGCCCCAACATGGGCGGTAAATCGACCTTTATGCGCCAAACCGCACTGATTGTGTTACTGGCTTATATTGGCAGTTATGTGCCGGCAAAGTCCGCCGAAATTGGTCCGGTGGATAAAATATTCACCCGTATCGGCGCCTCAGACGATCTGGCCTCCGGCCGCTCTACCTTTATGGTAGAAATGACAGAAACCGCCAATATCCTGCACAATGCCACGCCTTATTCCCTGGTATTAATGGACGAAATTGGCCGCGGCACCAGTACCTACGATGGCCTGTCGCTGGCCTGGGCCTGCGCCGAGTATCTCGCCACTCAGTTACAGGCATTTACGTTATTTGCCACCCATTATTTTGAGCTCACCGAGCTTACTCACACTCTGAGCGGAGTACAGAATTTACATCTGGATGCTGTTGAACACGACGACACCATTCGGTTTATGCACTCCGTTGAAACAGGCGCGGCCAGCAAAAGCTACGGTTTACAGGTAGCGCAGCTAGCCGGTGTACCCAAAGCCGTGATCAGTGCGGCAAAAAACCGGCTTCGAACCCTTGAAAGTCAACACACAGTATCGGCCAGCGAGCAAACACTTGCCGTAGCGCCTGCCCAGCAGAACCTGTTACCCGAAGAACCCGCTGAACTGCCAGCCAGAATCAGTGCCCTTGAGCAGGCTTTTGAGGAGGTGGATCCCGATGAACTTACGCCAAAACAGGCCTTAGCGCTGATTTATGAACTAAAACAGCTAAAATAGTAAATTTACCAAAAAGTCCGCCTTTTTAAAAAACGGTTAAGCGGCTTCCCGAAAACGGAAGTCGTTTAAAATCAGTCCCCTTGTATAAAACACCAGGAAACAGTATCTTTTAGAGCTGTTATAATTGTGTGAAAGCGCCATATTGGGTATACTGTTGCGCCGTCTACAGTGTTGTTTAAAAACAACGTTTTACCCAAAAATATAACCCAACGTCTTAGGTTTCGCATGACAAACTATATTTTCGTCACCGGTGGTGTTGTTTCATCGCTTGGTAAAGGCATTGCTGCTGCATCCCTTGCCGCTATCCTTGAAGCACGCGGTCTCACCGTGACCATGCTTAAGCTGGATCCGTATATTAACGTTGATCCAGGTACCATGAGCCCCATTCAGCATGGCGAGGTTTTTGTAACTGATGATGGAGCAGAAACAGATCTCGACTTAGGTCACTACGAGCGTTTTATTCGCACCCGTATGACCAAACGTAACAACTTTACCACCGGACGGGTTTACGAAGAGGTATTGCGTCGCGAGCGTCGTGGCGATTACCTGGGTGCCACAATTCAGGTTATCCCGCACATTACCAACGAGATTAAACGCCGCGTTATCGAAGGCGCACAGGGTCACGACGTGGCGATTGTGGAAATAGGCGGTACCGTTGGTGACATCGAGTCACAACCGTTTATCGAAGCCATTCGTCAGTTAGGAACCGAGGTGGGCCGCGACCATGCCATGTTTATGCACTTAACCTTAGTGCCCTACATGCCAGCCTCCGGCGAACTTAAAACCAAGCCTACTCAGCACAGCGTAAAAGAACTGCGCTCTATTGGTATTCAGCCAGACATTCTGGTTTGCCGTTCGGTAGGCGCTATGCCAGCCTCAGAGCGCTCTAAGATTGCCTTGTTCACCAACGTGGCTGAAAAAGCCGTTATCTCACTTAAAGACGTTGATAGTATTTATCGCATCCCGGCGGCGCTTAAAGCTCAGGGGCTTGATCAACTGGTGGTTGATCGTTTCCGTCTGGAGTGCCCGGAAGCCGACCTCACCGAATGGGAACAGGTGTTGTATGCAGAATCTAACCCGGTGGGTGAAGTTAACATCGGTATGGTAGGTAAGTACGTTGAGTTACCAGATGCTTATAAGTCGGTTAACGAAGCACTCAAACATGCCGGCCTGAAAAATCGTTTGACGGTAAATATCCATTACGTGGACTCACAGGACATCGAATCCAAAGGCACCCAAATCCTTGAAAACCTGGATGCCATTCTGGTCCCGGGCGGCTTTGGCGAACGCGGTATCGAAGGCAAGATTGCAGCAGCCCGTTATGCCCGCGAAAACAAGGTGCCTTACTTAGGTATTTGTTTAGGCATGCAGGTAGCGCTGATTGAATTTGCCCGCAACGTAGTCGGCATGGAAAAAGCCAACAGTACCGAATTTGATCCCAGCTCACCCTATCCGGTGGTGGGTTTGATCACCGAATGGCTCGACTCAGACGGCAGCACGGAGACCCGTGACGAGACCTCCGATCTGGGCGGCACCATGCGTCTGGGTAGTCAGCTGTGTCACCTGATCCCTGGCAGCAAGGTACATGCCGCCTACGGTAACGAAGAAATTTACGAGCGTCACCGTCACCGCTACGAAGTTAACAACAACCTGCGTGACCAAATCGAAGCGGCAGGCCTTAAGGTGAGTGGTTTGTCCACCGATAAACGCCTTGTCGAGGTCATTGAAATCCCGGATCATCCGTGGTTTGTGGCCGGTCAGTTCCACCCGGAGTTCACATCAACTCCCCGTGACGGCCATCCGCTGTTTACTGGTTTCGTGGCAGCGGCACAAACGTATCAGAAAGAAAATCATTAATTTATAGAACCCGGCACTGACTACTCCCGCAGTGCCATTATTATTGTTGAGGAAGAAAAAATGGCGAAGATCTCGCGTATCATTGGACGTGAAATTCTGGACTCTCGTGGTAACCCCACGGTAGAAGCAGACGTATATTTAGACTCAGGTGTTATGGGTCGCGCCTGTGCACCATCTGGTGCCTCTACCGGTTCACGCGAAGCACTGGAATTGCGCGACGGCGATAAAGGCCGCTACATGGGTAAAGGTGTAGAAAAAGCCGTAGCAGCAGTAAACGAGAAAATCGCACCAGCCCTGATTGGCATGGATCCAGTCGCTCAGACTGACATCGATAAAACCATGATCGATCTGGACGGCACCGAAAACAAAGAAACTCTGGGTGCTAACGCCATCCTGGCTGTATCACTGGCCGTTGCCAAAGCCGCAGCCATCGAGAAAGGCGTTGCACTTTACGAGCACATTGCCGACCTGAACGGCACGTCTGGTCAGTACTCTATGCCGGTACCAATGATGAACATCATCAATGGTGGTGAGCACGCCGACAACAACGTTGATATTCAGGAATTCATGGTACAGCCGGTTGGCGCAAAGAGCTTTAAAGAAGCCCTGCGTATGGGTGCTGAAATCTTTCATAACCTGAAAAAAGTACTGAGCGCCAAAGGCCTCAATACTGCCGTTGGTGATGAAGGTGGTTTTGCCCCTAACCTGAGCTCAAACGCAGAAGCTCTGGCTGTTATCGTTGAAGCGGTAGAAAAAGCCGGTTACAAGATGAACGAAGACGTGACCCTGGCATTAGATTGCGCGGCCTCTGAATTCTACAAAGAAGGCAAATACGTACTGTCTGGTGAAGACAAGTCATTTGATTCAGAAGCCTTTGGTGACTACCTGGCAGAGCTTTGCGAACAGTACCCAATCGTGTCTATCGAAGACGGTCTTGACGAAAGCGACTGGGACGGCTGGGCCAGCCTGACCAAGAAAATTGGTGACAAAGTGCAACTGGTTGGTGACGACCTGTTCGTAACCAATACCAAGATCCTGAAGCGTGGTACTGAAAACGGTATCGGTAACTCTATCCTGATCAAATTTAACCAAATCGGTTCATTAACCGAAACCTTAGAAGCGATCAAGATGGCCAAAGATGCCGGCTTTACTGCAGTTATCTCGCACCGTTCAGGCGAAACCGAAGATGCTACTATTGCCGACCTGGCAGTAGGTACCGCAGCGGGCCAAATCAAAACCGGTTCACTGTGTCGTTCAGACCGTGTAGCTAAGTACAACCAGTTATTGCGCATCGAAGAAGCGCTGGCTGGCAAAGTAGCTTACAACGGCCGTAGCGAAATTAAAGGTCAGTAATCTTGAGCTGGCGGGCAGCATTGCCCGCCAACTTTTTGATGCTGTCCCCACAATCAGAACGCTAATGGCGCATTCCTCCGACCCAGCGTCACATCAATCCGACTTCTTCAATGCGGTCGAATCAGACACATCCCAACGTATCATCGCTGAGTTGTGTAACGCTTTATATGAGCGCGAACTTGCGCTTATCGCCCAACAAGGTCCCAACCAAACCAGTTTACTGCGTCGTCGTATTGCCGGCCTGAGTCACCACGTCAGACGCACAGCTCGTTTTCTGGCAGCCAAAGCCGTGCCGTTGGAACTGGACGAACACAACGCCAGCTGGCAGGCCAGACAGGCAGCAAAAAATCCCGCTCGCAGTAACGACACGGGCAAAACTAATGCCTGGTTTGCCGAACATGCCAAAGTAGGCCTGGTCGTGCCGGTATGGGTTCAGGAATTCGATAATGAGCATATCGAACTCGACTCTATCGATCATGTGCAGCCGGAAAACCAAACACTGCACGTGAATAAATTTGGTTGGTTTGATTTTAGCGGTACACCGGTAGAAAGCCCTGCCCGCTATACGGACAAAGAACACATCACCCTGTCGCTGGTAAAGCCATCAAAAGCAGTTATGACGGCAGCCTGCTGCGGCCACACCTGGAATCACAAAGGGCGCACCTCGCCCCGTACACTCACCTTACGTGAAATCTTACTGGTAAGCACCCTTAACTGGCGAAAGTTCAGCGAACCACAACGCTTCGATAATAAATAACCTGTTGTCTTTCATTCATTTGCTACCTGTAAGCTTGATACGCTGAAAGCGAAATGAATAATCTAATTTACAGCATGACAGGAAATTTCATCCTAATTTTTTTGTTATGCAGTAATTTATAACTAAAATTTATACCGAAAATCAGAATCAGTGGTTGACCTGCTGCGGTTCAGGCTGTAAATTGTCGGGCATCGGAAAGGTCGCACATGCAGCAAACAACAGGTTTTACTAATGCCGCGTACGTTTATTCTATCTCTTCTACTCCTTATGGCAGCCAGATTGCACGGGTAGATTGCGACCATCGAATCAATACATAAAACCCGTGCACAGCACGGGTTTTTTTTTAACTAAAATCAACGAGAGACAGCCATGACGAATCAGGTAAAAATATTTGATACGACCTTGCGTGACGGCGAACAAGCCTTGCCAGCCAGTTTAAGTGTAAAAGAAAAACTGCAGATCGCACTGGCCCTCGAGCGTCTCGGCGTTGATATTATCGAAGCTGGCTTTCCGGTGTCCTCACCGGGCGATTTCAAATCGGTGCAAATGATTGCCAAAGAAATCAAAAACTCAACGGTTGCGGGTTTATCACGCGCTGTACCAGCCGACATTGATGCCTGTGGCGAAGCACTGAAAGTCGCAGACCAATTCCGTATTCATACCTTTATCGCAACATCCGAAATTCACGTGAATAATAAATTACGTAAATCTCAGGATGATGTAGTTGAGATGGCCGTTGCGGCGGTTAAACGCGCCCGCAACTATACCGACGACGTAGAGTTTTCCTGTGAAGATGCCGGACGCACTGAAATTGGTTATCTGGCCCGCATGGTTGAGGCAGTCATTGCTGCCGGTGCCACCACGGTTAATATTCCGGATACTGTAGGCTATACCACCCCCACAGAATTCGGCGGCATTATCCGCCAGTTATTCGAGCGTGTGCCTAACATAGATAAAGCCACTATTTCCGTACACTGTCACAACGATTTAGGACTGGCCGTAGCCAATTCACTGGCGGCAATAGAAAATGGTGCTCGTCAGGTAGAAGGTACCATTAACGGTATCGGTGAGCGTGCGGGTAACAGCTCGCTGGAAGAAATCGCCATGATCCTGCAAACCCGCCACGCGCTGTATGGCCTGAACACAAATATCAACAGCAAAGAGATCAGTCGTACCTCGAAGCTGGTCAGTCAGCTGTGCAACATGCCGGTTCAGGCTAATAAAGCGATTGTTGGCGCAAACGCCTTTAGTCACTCTTCTGGTATCCATCAGGACGGTGTCTTAAAAGCGCAAAATACCTATGAGATCATGACACCCGAAAGTGTTGGTATTAACAAAAACAACCTTAATATGACCTCGCGTTCCGGCCGTCATGTTATCAAGCACCGCTTGCAGGAGCTGGGTTATAAAGATGCCGATTACGATTTAGAAGCCATTTATGCGGCATTTTTAAATCTGGCCGACAAAAAAGGCCAGGTTTACGACTATGATTTAGAAGCGCTGCTGTTTTTCGATCAGCAAAAACACGATCAGGCGCACTATCAGTTAACCTATTTGCACGCTACGTCAGGGAAAGAAATTATCCCCAGCGCCACCGTGCAGCTGAAAATTGGTGATGAACTGGTGACCCGTTGTGAGACCGGTAACGGTCCGGTGGATGCCTCGTACAAAGCCATTATGTCGATGCTGGGTCACAACGACCTGGAAGTAGTCGACTTTAAATTAGATTCTAAAGGCGAAGGTGCAGATGCGCTGGCGTCGGTTAGCGTTATCACTGAATACAAGGGCCGCCGTTTCCACGGCCTGGGCCTTGCCACCGATATCGTCGAAGCCGGTGTGAAAGCACTGATTTTCGTTTTAAACAACACCTACCTTGCTGACCAGATTGATCAGCAGAAGAACCAACAAGAACGCGTAGCAGGAGTATAAATGAGCCAGTTTAACATTGCCGTGCTTGCCGGTGACGGCATAGGCCCGGAAGTGATGCAGGAAGCCAATAAAGTATTGGATGCCATCGAACAGAAGTTTGCCATCACCTTTAACCGTACTGCTTATCCTGTTGGAGGTTACGCCATTGATACCGAAGGTGAAGCGCTGCCAGCCAAAACCCTGCTCGGCTGCGAACAGGCCGATGCCATTCTGTTTGGCTCTATTGGCGGTCCTAAGTGGGATACCCTGCCACTGGAACAACGCCCGGAGCGTGCGGCACTGTTAACCCTGCGCAGCCATTTTGATTTGTTCAGTAACCTGCGCCCGGCCAAAATTTATGCGGGTCTGGAAGACTTATCCCCGCTGCGTAAAGACATCGCCGCCAGCGGTGTGGACGTACTGGTAATCCGCGAACTTACCAGTGGTATTTACTTCGGTCAGCCGAAAGGCCGTGACGGCGAAGGTGAAGAAGAATACGCTTTTGATACCATGCGCTATTCCAAGCGTGAAATCCGCCGTATCGCCGTTAGCGCCTTTGAAGCGGCCATGAAGCGAGATAAGCGCGTAACCTCGGTTGATAAAGCGAATGTACTGGTATGCAGCCGCCTGTGGCGCGAAGTCACCGAAGAAGTGGCCAAAGACTACCCCGAAGTAGCACTCGACCATATCTATATCGATAACGCCACCATGCAGCTGGTCAAAAACCCGGCTCAGTTTGATGTAATGCTGTGTTCTAATCTGTTTGGTGACATCATCTCTGATGAATGCGCTATGATCACCGGTTCTATGGGGCTGCTTCCTTCTGCCAGCCTGAACGAAGAAGGCTTCGGTATGTATGAGCCGGCCGGTGGTTCTGCACCGGATATCGCTGGTCAGGGCATTGCAAACCCTATCGCGCAAATCCTGTCTGCTTCGATGATGCTGCGCTTTAGTCTGAATCAGGCAGCCGCAGCCGACGCTATTGATAAAGCGGTAGTAGAGGTACTGGAAGCCGGTATCTTAACCGGTGAGCTGCTGCCCGCCGATAAGCGCAACCAGGCCGCCTCCACCTCGCAGGTTGGCGACGCCATTGTTAAATCTATTTTAGGTCAGGAGTAATTATTCATGGCTAAAACCTTATACGACAAGGTGTGGCAGGCCCACATCATCAGCCAGTTGGGTGATGACAGCCTGATCTACATCGACCGTCACTTGATCCACGAAGTCACCAGCCCGCAAGCCTTTGCCGGTCTGAACGAAAAAGGCCGCAAGGTACGCCGTCCGGACCGTACTTTTGCCACTATGGATCACTCAATTTCTACCCGCAGCCTGGCGCTGGATGCTTGTGGTCCGCAAAACAAACTGCAACTGCAAACCTTGGCCGAGAACTGCGAAGAGCACGGCGTTAAGCTGTTCCCTGTGGGTCACCAGAAGCAGGGTATCGTTCACGTAATGGGCCCGGAGCTGGGCTTAATCCTGCCTGGCATGACCGTCGTCTGCGGTGATTCGCATACCGCTACCCACGGTGCGTTTGGCGCTCTGGCATTCGGTATCGGTACCTCGCAGGTAGAACACGTGCTGGCAACCCAAACGCTTAAGCAAAGCCGTGGCAAAACCATGCAGATCAAAGTCAACGGTAAACTGGCTGTAGGCATTACTGCCAAAGATATCATTCTGGCCATCATTGGTAAGATTGGTCACGCCGGAGCCACCGCGCACGTTATTGAATACTGCGGAGAAGCCATCGAAGCTTTATCGATGGAAGAGCGTATGACCATCTGTAACATGAGCATTGAAGCGGGTGCCAAGGCAGGCATGATTGCGCCAGACCAAACCACCTTCGATTATCTTAAAGGCCGCGAGTTTGCCCCCCAGGGTGCCGACTGGGATGCAGCCGTTGAATACTGGCAAACATTGTATTCAGACGACGATGCCGAATTTGATACCGTGGTAGAGCTTGAAGCCAAAGATATCACGCCACAGGTGACCTGGGGCACCAACCCCGGCCAGGTTATCGGCGTTAACGAGCCAGTACCCGGCCCGGACGACTTCACCGACAGTGTTGAACAGGAATCAGCCCGCAAAGCTCTGCAGTACATGGGCCTGAAAGCCGGTGAGAAGTTAGGTGATGTGCCGGTTTCTCACGTATTCATCGGTTCCTGTACTAATAGCCGTATCGAAGATTTACGTGCTGCGGCGCACATTGCCAAACAAGGCAAAGTAGCAGCGAATGTTACCGCTATGGTTGTACCTGGCTCAGCGGCAGTTAAACGCCAGGCTGAGGAAGAAAAGCTGGACGTTATATTTAAAGATGCCGGATTTGAATGGCGCTTACCGGGCTGCTCAATGTGTCTGGGCATGAACGACGACCTGTTAACCGCGGGCGATCGCTGTGCATCTACCAGCAACCGTAACTTTGAAGGCCGTCAGGGCCGTGGCGCCCGTACCCATCTGGTTAGCCCGGCAATGGCCGCTGCCGCTGCATTACGCGGTAAGTTTGCCGACGTCAGAGATTTTCAGGAGTAATTTATGAGCCAGACTACCACAGGCATTACCACCCTGACCGGCACCGCCTGCCCGCTTGACCAGGCCAATGTCGATACCGATCAGATTATCCCCAAGCAATTTTTAACCAGCGTCAGCCGCGCCGGCTTTGGTAAGCATCTGTTTCACGATTGGCGTTACCTGGATCTGGAAGAAAAAGAACCTAACCCCGAGTTCGTGCTGAATAAACCGGAGCATCAGGGCGCTGCTATTTTGCTGGCCCGGGAAAACTTCGGTTGTGGTTCAAGCCGTGAACACGCGCCCTGGGCGTTAACCGACTTTGGCTTTAAAGCTGTTATCGCTACCAGCTTTGCCGATATCTTTTACGGAAACTGCATGAACAACCAGCTACTTCCTATCGCACTGAGCAGCAGTGAGATGGACGTGTTGTTTGCGGCCGTGGCAAACGATGCCAGCGCGGTAATCAGCATCGACCTGCCTGCGCAAACGGTGTCTGTAGGTGATACCAGCATGTCATTTGAGATTGCCGAACACCACAAAAACAATCTGGTAAAAGGCCTGGATGCCATTGGCCAGACCCTTGAGCTGACAGACGATATCGAGTCCTTCGAAGCAAAACAGCCCGCCTGGCTGTAACACGCTCTGCTAAATGCCGCTTATTTGATCCAGATGAGCGGCAATTTTTGTTTTTTTCATTTCTTCTCCATACAGTTAGGCTATAGTTAGCAAAACGCCCCCTTATACAAATAAGCCGTCCTGGAGAGGAAATGCTACAACGAATTGCCATCGATGATTTAACCCCCGGCATGTACGTAAACCGGGTACTCGATGAGGCCGGCAAGGTAAAAGTACGCTCCAAAGGTGTCGTGCGTTCAGACGCCGTGATTAATCAGTTGCGTAGCAAAGGCGTTGAATTTGTCGAAATAGACACCGACAAGGGCAATACACCCGCCGCGGAGCCCTCTTCATCCAACGCAGCGGAACCAGCCAGCGAAATCCCACCAGACAACAACGTTAACCATGAAGTCAGCAGTGAGCCACTTACCAGCGATAGCCTGAAAGCAGCCGAACAGCTGTTCCAGAAAGCCATGGCAATACAGCAAAATTTCCTTAACCAGTTAAAATCTGGCAAAGGCGCCGATGTGAATAAATTGAGTACGCTGACCCAGGATATTCTGGAATGCGTATTTGAAAACCAGGCGGCGATGATCTGCTTATCCATGGTTCAACGCGGGAATGATAGCCTGCTTGAACACTCGCTGAATTGCAGTATCCACATGGCCATTCTGGCCGATGCTGCCGGGTTTGATCAGCAATCGGTTGAATATGCCAGCCTGGCCGGGTTATTAATGGATACCGGTATGGTGAAGTTGCCGCCTGAGCTCTGCGTGCCTGAAGAGCAACTCAGCGGCACTGATTTAATGATGTATCAGACCCATGTCGATGAATCCCTGGCTGCCATAGAACATAGCGATGACCTGCCGGAAGTAGTCAAAGACATCGTCAGTCAGCATCACGAACGAATTGATGGCTCAGGCTATCCTAAAGGCCTCAGCGGTAATGATATTGAGCCACTGGCGCAGCTCGCGGCTGTAGTAGATGAGTTTTCGCGGTCAGGCATGCCTGCTCCCTTTGGCAATGCCATGCCGACCAGCAAAATACTCAAAGCACTGGCTAACAATAAGGGCCTTGAACAAACGCTGGTAAACCGCCTGATCGGCGTTCTTGGCATCTACCCTATTGGTTCACTGGTTAAGCTTAAAAGTGGCAAACTGGGTATTGTCAGCCGGCGCAACCCATCTAATCTGTTACAACCGCAGGTGATGACGTTTTACAGTATCAACAGTGGCCATTTTCAGGAAGTAAAACGGGTGGATCTGACCAAAGGCAGCGATGAGATAGAGAGCAGTATTGGCCCTGATGAATTTGCCATTAACCTGCCAAAGTTTTTCTCAGATGTATTCATTCCACAGGTGAGTGAATAAGCACTCATCTGCACAAAAATTACCAGTCGGTGAGCGCCGTCATACTAAACACCTCACCTTCGAAACGTAAGATAACCCGTTGCGCTTCAATATTAACTATCTGAACACGATCGGCAATCCAGTCGCCTTCGCCCTTGTCGTCACCATTTACCCGCACCCAACGGTCGGCTGGTGCAGAGGCGTACATATGAGCACTAAAATCCATGGTTGGTAAACGGGTAAGCAAACGCGCCGGCAACTGATCAACCCGCTGAATATCATCGTGCACTGTCACCACCGTTTCTGCAGCTGAGGGTTCTATACCACGCGCTTCTTCTTTTTCCAGGTCGGTTAGCACTTTATTAAACCGGGCCATCAATTCAGGCGACACAGCCACCTTATCGGTTTCATTGTCTGCCACCGCGGGATAGTCTTCTGCCGCTGGCGTTTCCGGTTCAATAACTACAGGTTCAGGCGTTGCTGTATCGCTTTCGACTTTAGCCGTCATGTTACTTGCCGTTTGCTCTGATGAGCTGTTTTCTTCTGCTTTACCGGCTTTCTCAACAGTAGGCTTAGCATCCTCAACGGCCGCTAACGGAGAGCTCGCTACCGTTGACGGCGCTGCAACAATAGTCTGACTCACAACCCGCTCACTGACCGGGTCCGGACCATTTAATAACTGTTCAAGCATGGCCGGCCCTACGGCCAGGAAGTAGCCGGTGGCTACCCCACCAATGGCAAGTAATAATCCGGTCATAACAGGCTTAACCAGAAGTTGCCATTGTCCGGGCAGGCCATTGACTGTAGGCAGGAATAAGCTGCGGTTAAACTGATCGCTAATAGCGCTGTCGGTTTTTTGTGCATTAGTGTCGTATTGCCCGCGCAGTAGTGCCTGAGTTGGCGTTTGTTCGGTGGTCACCAAGGCTTCATCGGTGCAGATCTCAACGGTTTGCTCAGGATCATATTCAATTTCCTGCACGCCCATCTCAATCAATCCCTGGATCATGGCATCGCTGGTGATAAGGCCGGACTTTTTGATTTTCACCGGGCCATTTTGCGCCGTCACCTGCACAATCATCATGCCAGGCGTGGCTTGTTCTATGGGAATGATCTGGTTCATGCCATCCCCCATAAATAGCCGCCTACCAGGGCGCTGAAGAAAATTCCGGCGTATATCAGGGTTTGCTGGCCGCGCAGGCGCTGTTGTACAACGTCTTCACCTAAAATTTGTTCTGCCGCTGCTAAAAACAGGTGCTTTTTCACTACCGGTTTTTGCTGGGTAAAAGCCAGGGTCATGGCCCGGTCGCAAAGCAGATTAATTACTCGGGGGATCCCGGCAGTAACGCGGTACATGGTACGCACCGTGGCAGCACTGAATACCGAAATATCGCCGTTGGCTACGCTCAGGCGATGATTCACATAAGCTTTTACTTCGTCAGCATTGAGCGGTAGCAGATGATAACGTGCGGTGATCCGCTGGGCTAACTGGCGCAGTTCATTACGTTTTAGCAATTGCTGTAATTCAGGCTGACCAATCAGTACCACCTTGAGCAGCTTTTCGCGATTGGTTTCAAGGTTGGTCAACAACCGCAGTTGCTCGAGCACTTCAGGTAACAGGTGCTGCGCTTCGTCAATCATCAGCACGGTGTTTTTACCAGCATTATGGTTATCTGCCAGTTTTTGCAAAATCTTATCGGTAAAGTATTTCAGGCTGGCCTGATTAGGATCGGTTTCAACATTAAGCTCATCGCACACCGTTGCCAGCAACTCAATAGCTGATAAGGTGGGATTAAGAATCATCGCCACCTGGGTTGAATCGGGCAACTGCTGCAACAACTTACGCGAAACGGTCGTTTTGCCGGTGCCCACTTCGCCGGTTAGCATTACGAAGCCACCACTTTCCCGTAACCCAAAGGTAAGATGTGCCAGCGCTTCCTTATGGCGCGGGCTCATATACAGGTAATCGGGGTTGGGCGCGATGGAAAACGGATTATCAGTTAACCCGAAATATTGTAAAAACATGTAGTGCCAGCTGAACTGTCCATATGTTCGGTAAACTATCAGACTGTCGGTTGAAGTCAACAATACCGTGTTTTCAGGCGCTTACTCGGGCATAATATGCCTATTATTCAACAGCAGATTGTGAGAATGCAGGTTTATTTGGTTGGTGGCGCAGTACGCGACAAATTACTTCATCGCAAAGTCACCGAGCGTGACTGGGTAGTAGTGGGCGCAACGCCGGCGCAGTTACTGGCCGAAGGTTATACGCAGGTGGGCAAAGACTTCCCGGTGTTTCTGCACCCGCAAACTCAGGAAGAATATGCCCTCGCCCGCACCGAAAGAAAAACCGGCGGCGGCTATACCGGTTTCAGCTGCCACACCACACCCGATGTGACCCTCGAAGAAGACCTGCTGCGTCGGGATCTCACCATCAATGCCATGGCAGAGTCCGCCAGCGGCGAACTCATTGACCCATACAATGGTCAGGCGGATTTGCAGCAGCGGTTACTGCGCCATGTATCTTCGGCTTTTAGCGAGGATCCACTGCGTATATTCCGGGTTGCACGGTTTGCCGCCCGCTACGCTTACCTGGGGTTTAGCGTGGCAGAAGAAACCATGAAGCTAATGCAAGTCATGGCAACTTCTGACGATATCCGCCATTTGAGTGCGGAGCGCGTATGGCAGGAGACACGCCGGGCGCTAATGGAAGATAACCCCGAAGTGTATCTTAGCGTATTACAGCAATGCGGCGCACTTAAGGCCTGGATGCCAGAACTTGAAGCGGTCATATCAGATGAGTCAATAACAGATTCACTGCAGCAGGCAGCAGCATCTGAACATCCGTTAGCTGTGCGGTGGGCGACAGTATGCTGGCCCCTTGAACAACAGTCTTTAGAAGCTCTGCAAAAAAGACTCAAGGTACCCAATCAGGAAGCCGACTGTGCGCAACTGGCGGCAAGAATTCTGCCTTCACTGGCCGAACACATTCACCACAGCGAATGGCTACTGGACGCGCTCAATACCTGCGATGCCTGGCGCCGCCCCGAACGACTCGAGCGCCTGATGCCGCTGTTTACCGTTGTTTATCCTAAGCAAGGGCAACATTTTAATGCAGTATTTACCAGTGCCCTTGCAGCGACTAATCAGGTAGACGTGAAAGCCATTATTGCTGCCGGGCATAAAGGCCCCGACATCAAACAGCAACTTAGCCAGCAACGGCTAAAACAGATTGAACAGAGCATCACAAATCACGGCGTTTAGTAGATTTGATGCTACAATAGCGCCATTCATGCGACAGACGTATTTTTATGACATTCGAACAACTAGAATTAGACGATGACCTGTGCAGGGCACTCGCGGATATGGGCCTGAGCCGCCCCACTACCATCCAGTCCATGGTGGTACCGGCAGCCATGGAAGGTAAGGACATTCTGGCCTCCGCGCCAACCGGCACGGGTAAAACCCTGGGTTTCTTATTACCCGCCTGTCAGTTTCTGCTGGATTTTCCGCGCAAACAGCCGGGCGCTACCCGTATTCTGGTTCTGACACCGACCCGTGAACTGGCACTACAGGTCTATGAGCAAGCCGTTGCCGTTACCCGCCACACCGATCTGATTTGCGGTGTGATCACCGGCGGTATTAACTACGGCACCGACCGGGAAACCCTGTCGCAAAACCTTGATATCCTGGTGGCTACGCCTGGTCGTCTGTTTGAACACATCGAACAGGAATCGGCAGACTGCCGTGACATCGAATGTTTAATTCTTGACGAAGCCGACCGCATGCTGGACATGGGCTTTTCCGGCATCGTCAATCAAATCGCTTCTGAAGCCCGCTGGCGTAAACAGAACATGTTGTTCTCGGCCACGCTGGAAGGCGCTGGCGTACGGCATTTTGCCAATGATCTGCTCAATGAACCGGCAATCATCGAAGCCGATCCACCACGTCGTGAGAAAGCCAAAATTCACCAGTGGTATCACCTGGCCGATAACCTTGAACATAAGCTTGCCTTACTGGAAAAAATCCTTAAGGAACAAATCACCAGCGCCGTGGTGTTCGTTAAAACCCGTGAGCGCCTGCAATGGCTGCGTGAAAACCTCCAGCGACTGGGCGTCAACGTATGTTACCTGCAGGGTGAAATGCCCCAGGACAAACGTAATGCCGCCCTGGCCAGCTTTAAATCAGGCAAACTGAATATTCTGCTGGCTACCGATGTGGCTGCCCGCGGTATCGATGTACCCAATGTCAGCCATGTGATTAACTTTGATATGCCTCGCAAGGCCGATGTGTACGTTCACCGTATAGGACGTACCGGGCGCGCGGGCGCTAAAGGCACTGCCATTTCGTTAATCGAAGCCCATGATTTTGAGATGGTCGGTAAAGTCTCGCGCTACATGGATGAGCCGTTTAAAGCCCGGTTTGTTGAAGGCCTGCGTCCTAAGCACAAAGCGCCGGAAAATAAGACTAAGAAAAAGAAAGCCAAAACGTCCAAAACCACCAAAAAGAAAAAGAGATAATTATTATGTCACTGCCTGCTAAAGTGGTTCTGGCTACCGGTAACACCGGGAAAGTCAAAGAGTTTGCCAGCCTGTTTGCTCCACTCAATATTGAAGTGCTGCCGCAAAGTGAATTTAACGTCAGCAGTGTGCCGGAGACCGGTACCACCTTTGTGGAGAATGCCATTATTAAGGCCCGCCATGCGGCGCAGGAAACCGGTTTACCCGCTATCGCCGATGACTCAGGCCTGGTGGTTGATGCCCTGCAGGGTGCACCAGGTATTTACTCGGCGCGCTACGCCGGTGAGGATGCCTCAGACAGCGACAACATTGCCCGATTGCTTACCTCTTTAGGCGAAGACAACTCAAACCGAGCCGCGCACTTTCAGTGTGTACTGGTCATGATGCGCCACGCTGGCGACCCCATCCCGTTTATCAGTGAAGGGCAATGGCATGGCAGCATTACCCGCCATCCTCATGGTGAAGGCGGTTTTGGCTACGATCCGGTGTTTTATGTGGATGAGTTTAAGTGCACGGCTGCAGAACTTGAAAAAGCCCAGAAAAACGCGGTGAGTCATCGGGCCCAGGCCATGCAGCAAATACTGGCACGTATCAAAGGTCTGTAATGCGCTTACCCCCTCTGGGCCTGTACATTCACATTCCCTGGTGTGTGCAAAAATGCCCCTACTGTGACTTTAATTCCCACGCGCTGAAAAGCGGCTTACCGGAACAGGAATATATCACCCACTTACTGGCCGATTTAGAGCGGGACGCCCGTTTGACCGGTGAGCGGCCGGTAGAGACCATTTTCATCGGCGGCGGCACGCCAAGTCTATTTAGTCCCGAGAGCATAGGACACTTGCTTACTGAGGCGCAAAAACACGTGCCCTTTGCGAAGGACATAGAAATAACGCTGGAGGCCAATCCCGGCACCATAGAGGCGGCCCGCTTTGAGGGATACGTAGCGGCGGGGGTAAACCGTTTTTCTATTGGCATTCAAAGCTTTCAGGCCCGGCATTTAACCGCGCTGGGGCGTATACACGACCCGGCCCAGGCCTTATTTGCTATTACCCAGGCCAAGCAAAGTGGTGTTAAAAGCTTTAACGTGGATCTGATGCACGGCTTGCCGGATCAAACCCTGCAGAACGCCCTCGATGACTTAAGCCAGGCAATAAACCAACAGCCAAAGCATTTATCCTGGTATCAGCTCACTATCGAACCCAATACGCCATTTTACTCCAGACCGCCGGAATTACCCGACGATGATATCCTGTGGGATATTCAGGCCGAAGGTCACAAATTACTGGCGGCATCTGGCTATGAGCAATACGAAATATCCGGTTACAGTAAACCCGGTAACCAATGCCGGCATAACCTCAACTACTGGCGATTTGGCGACTACATTGGCATTGGCTGCGGCGCCCATGGCAAATTAACCAACATCGAGAATCGCTCTATTATCCGCACGGTAAAAGTAAAGCATCCTCGTGGTTACATGACACTTAACCGGCCTTACCTTGATCATCAGAACCAGGTTGATGAAGACGATCTGGCCTTTGAGTTTTTTATGAATCGTTTTCGACTGGTGGAGCCCTGCCCACAGGCCGATTTTGCGGCACTCACAGGTACATCTCTCACTACACCACAGCAAGACGCTATAGAGCAGGCCATCAGTAATGGATTGCTGGCTGAAACAGCACACAACTGGCAGGTCACTCCAATGGGCCGTCGATACCTTAATACCTTACTTAGCGCTTTTGTTTAAAAACAACGACAGCATTTAGATTCATTCCAAAAAATTAGCTGAATCGAAAATTTACTCTACTATTAACTAGTAATAACAAAGCAGCCTATTTAGTTGCTGTATTTTTTGCTGTACAGGGACGCCAGCAAAACCCGTTAGTTGCCGGAGTAAGTATGTCCATTCAGCGTAAATTTCTTATTGCTATCACTGTGGTCATTGCCGCTTTTGCGGTAGTGATTGCGATTATTACTTCTATTTCTGCCTCCTCAGAGGCTGAAGATAAAATCAGCCAACAAAAAGAGCAGTTGTCTGCCAGACTGACAAACATTCTCACCGTTACAGACTCGTTGATGCACGAACGCGTAGTTAGCAGCATGAAGCTGCTAAAAGAACGAGGGGATGCAATGGGTATTCCCTCTCAGGGCGGCGAGGTAATGGTGAAACAAACCCCGGCCACCCAACTGCTTATTGGCGGCGAAGCACAAGCCAATAACTTCGCATTGGTTGATGGCCTCACCGCCGTAATGGGCGGCACCGCCACACTGTTTAGCAAAACCGGCGATGATTTTATCCGGGTCAGCACCAATGTTATCAAAGACGGTGAACGGGCCATTGGTACCAAGCTGGCACCGCAGGGTAAGGCCATGGCGCAGATCAAGCAGCGTAAAGCCTATTATGGCGCCGTGGATATTCTCGGCAGCCCTTACCTCACTGCTTACGAGCCCATGTTTAACGCGACTCAGCAAGTCATAGGTATCTGGTACGTGGGCTATTCTGCTGACCTCAATGTTCTCGAAGAAGCCATTACCAAAAGCAAATTGCTTGAAGAGGGATTTGTCGCTCTGAAAGACAGCAAGGGTAACCTGCGCATGTTCTCTTCCCACGTTAATGAAGCGACGGTGAATAACGCACTGGCTAACGGCGATGACAACTGGGATATCAGCATTATTCCCTTTGAAAAATGGGGCTATGAACTCATCCTGGCCGCGTCCAGTGACGAAAAGTCATCATTGGTAGCTGGTGCAGTATTCTCAGTGCTACTGAAAATCATTGTTGCCAGTGTGGCGATTCTGGCCACCATATTCTTCTTAATCAATTATTTGGTGGGTAAGCCTCTGGATGAGTTTATCGGTGTTGTGAACGATCTGGCCTCTGGTGAAGGCGACCTCACATTCCGTTTTAATGCCAATTCCAGCGACGAATTCGGCCAGATGGCCCAAGGGTTTAATAAACTGCTTTCGCAACTACAGACCACTCTGAGGAGCGTAAATCAGGCCACAGACACCATGCTTTCCCAGTCCCGGCAACTTAATGACACTGCGGTGAAGTCCAGCTCGACGGTAACGGAACTAACCAGTGAAACCAGTGCCATCGGCGACGCATTATCAACACTGCAGGAAAATGCGGTCGCGGTCTCCACTAACATTAACCATTCTAATGAAGCCGCAGGCGCTGCCGACAGTGACACCCGAAACAGTATCAGCGTGTTGTCAGCAACCATTAAAGACATTGAGGCCCAGGCACAGAATATCGATACGTCGGTTCAGGTTATCAATGAACTGGCTGCCGCCAGTGAACAAATCAGTGGCGTGATGGATGTTATCCGTAATATCGCTGAGCAAACAAATTTACTGGCACTCAACGCAGCGATTGAGGCCGCGCGGGCCGGAGAGCAAGGCCGCGGGTTCGCCGTGGTCGCAGACGAAGTCCGCTCACTGGCCAGTCGCACCCAGTCATCGACTGAAGAGATCCGCGTGATGATTGAGCGCTTACAGCAGGGCAGTCGTGAGGCGGCAGATAAAATGCAGCAAAACAAAGACAATGCATTCGCTACCGTACAGGTGACACAAAACGCCGGCGAGTCTCTGGAGAAATCATTGCATGCCGTTGCCACCATTACTGAGTTAAATCAGGAAGCGGCGACCATGGCCTCACGGCAGGCCAGCATCACCGAAGATGTGGCTAAGCGCCTGAGCAGTATTCAGAATGTGGGCAATCAGAACAGCGATTACGCCCGCCAGGTTGCGCAAAACTGTGCGCAGCTGGTAGACGAAATCAGCAGCATGCAGCAACAGCTCAAACGCTACCGGTTTTAACCTATCGTTTCACTTGTCGTGCCATCAAAGCATCAATGATTTCCCGGTTAGCTGCCGGGAAGTCATCATAATTCAGATTATCCAGTGCCAGCCATTTTCCTGGTTGGCCTTCGGCACCGGTGGGTTCGCCGTCAAAGCCTGTTACTGTATACACATGCAAACGCACGCACTTATCACCGTAATCGTGCTCAATCATTATCAGTGGCTCACAGAAGGTGGTAACAATAGCCACTTCTTCCTGTAACTCTCTGCCCAGCGCAGCTTCATGCGCCTCACCCTCTTCCACTTTGCCACCGGGAAATTCCCACTTACCACCCTGATGTTTATCGCTGGCGCGCAAACAAACGTAGGTTTGGTTATCGCGTAGAATGACCCCTACCGCCACATCGATGTATTTCATCATTCGTTTCCTGTTCTCTATCCGCATAAAAAAAGCCGGTAACCTGCACACCACAGATAACCAGCTTTTGTTGTTCAGCGCTTTTGGCTTATTTTAATTTACCGTGGCACTGCTTGTATTTTTTGCCTGAGCCACAAGGGCATGGATCGTTACGGCCGACTTTGGGCCCCTGACGCATGGCTGCCTGAGGGCCGCTTACATCTTCAGAAGGCTCACCATCGGCTTCGGCGTGCTGGAAGTTCTTAGGAACATCGTCGGCCTGACGACGCTGTTCTTCCACTTTCTCAACATCCGATTCAGCGCGAACCTGTACCCGGCTTAAAATCGTAATGACTTCAAGTTTGAGGCCTTCCAGCATATTCGAGAATAACTCAAAGGCTTCACGCTTATATTCCTGCTTAGGGTTCTTCTGTGCATAGCCGCGCAGATGGATACCCTGACGCAGATGATCCATGGCGGCCAGGTGTTCTTTCCAGTTACTGTCGAGGTTCTGCAGCATCACCGCTTTTTCAAACTGACGCAGTACCTGCTCACCGACCATTTCTTCTTTGGCTTTGTAAGCTGCGTTTAACTCATCCAGGATCTTCTCACGCAGTTTTTCTTCATACAGTTTGTCGTCCGCATCCAGCCATTGCTGAATTGGCGCGTCCAGCGCAAAGTCTGCCTTAAGACGCTGCTCCAGTCCGGACACATCCCACATTTCTTCCAGCGACTGCGGTGGAATGTACTCATCTACCACACCACTGATAACGTCTTCACGGATTGCCTGCACAGTTTCGCTGATGTCCGACTCATCAAGCAGTTCATTACGCTGCTCGTAAATTACCTTACGCTGATCGTTGGCAACATCATCGTATTCCAGCAATTGCTTACGAATATCAAAGTTGCGCCCTTCTACCTTACGCTGGGCGTTTTCAATCGCACGAGTTACCCACGGGTGTTCGATAGCCTCGCCTTTCTCCATGCCCAGACGTTTCATCATGCTGGCCATTTTTTCTGAGGCGAAAATACGCATCAGGGCATCATCGAGTGACAGATAAAAACGTGATGAACCCGGGTCACCCTGACGACCAGCACGACCACGTAACTGGTTATCGATACGACGTGACTCATGGCGCTCGGTACCAATAATGTGCAGGCCACCGGCAGCCAGAACGGTTTCGTGGTCTTTTTCCCACTGCTCTTTAATCTTTTGAATCTGCGCTTCAGTGGGGTTTTCCAACTTATCCACTTCCGCCTGCCAGTTACCGCCCAATACAATATCAGTACCACGGCCTGCCATGTTGGTTGCAATTGTTACCGCTCCGGGACGACCGGCCTGCGCAACGATATCGGCTTCCTGAGCATGGAACTTGGCGTTTAGTACCTTATGGGGGATCTTTTCTTTCTTGAGAATTCGTGACAACAACTCAGAGTTTTCGATAGACACCGTACCTACCAGCGTAGGCTGACCGCGCTTCACGCAGCGGCGAATATCTTCGACGATGGCGTCGTACTTTTCCTGAGCCGTCAGGTAGATTAAATCTGCCTTATCATCACGTACCATGGCGCGGTTGGTAGGAATAACCACCGTTTCGAGGCTGTAGATATGATTAAACTCGAAGGCTTCGGTATCTGCCGTTCCTGTCATACCTGACAGTTTTTCGTATAAACGGAAATAGTTCTGGAAAGTAATGGAAGCCAGAGTCTGGTTTTCGTTCTGAATCTTCACGCCTTCTTTGGCTTCAACCGCCTGGTGCAGGCCTTCTGACCAGCGTCTGCCTTCCATTGTACGGCCGGTATGCTCATCAACAATAACGATGTTATCGTCCTTAACAATGTAGTCGACGTCTTTGGTGAACAGCTTGTGGGCGCGTAAGGCCGCATTTACGTGGTGCAGTAAAGAAATATTACCGGCATCAAATAACGATTCTTCTTCCTTGAGCAGACCTTCACGTTTCATGATTTCTTCAACGTGAATCTGACCGTGCTCTGTCAGGTGGATTTGCTTGGCCTTTTCATCAATGGTGAAGTCACCATCGCCATGCTTACCTTCTTCGTCTTCTTTATCCTGCCTGGTCAGTTCAGGAATAATCTGGTTGATCCGTAAGTACAGCTCTGAGCTGTCTTCGGCGGCACCAGAGATAATCAACGGTGTACGGGCTTCATCAATCAGGATGGAGTCCACTTCATCGATTACCGCATAATAGAGTTCACGCTGCACCCTATCCTGGGGGCTGAACGCCATGTTATCGCGCAGGTAATCAAAACCAAATTCGTTGTTGGTACCGTAAGTAATATCTGCCTGATAAGCCTCGCGCTTCTGCTCCGGCGCTAGTCCTGGCACGTTACATCCCACGGTTAAGCCCAGATATTCAAATAAACTGCGGCTCCAGTTTGCATCCCGTTTGGCCAGGTAATCGTTCACGGTAATCACGTGTACACCACGGCCGGTGAGTGCATTTAAGTAAGTGGGTAAAGTGGAGGTCAGCGTTTTACCTTCACCGGTACGCATCTCGGCAATTTTACCGGAGTGCAGTACCTGGCCACCAAGCATCTGTACATCGAAGTGGCGCATGCCATACACACGTTTACTGGCCTCGCGAACGGTTGCAAATGCTTCGATTAGAATGTCATCGAGGCTCGCGCCGTCTTTCAGGCGTTGCTGAAACTCTGCCGTCTTCTGCTTTAGCGCAGCATCATCAAGGGCTTCGTATTCTGCTTCCAGCGCATTAATGGCATTGACGTGCTTTTGTAATTTTTTTAATAGTCGATCGTTACGACTGCCAAATACTTTCCTGAGCATGCTTGCAAACATTGTGTTGGTATTTCCACTTCTGTGATTTATCAAAAACAAAAAAATCTGACCGGCAGATTAATCTGTCGCGTTACAATAAATTGATTGGCGTGTAATAGAGGCTTACGCTACTTTTTGTAAACGTAAGGGAGTGGATCGACTTTTTGACCTGCTTTAATGACTTCGTAATGGACATGAGCGCCGGTAGAACGTCCGGTACTCCCCATTAGCGCGATAACCTGGCCTTTCGTAACCAAATCACCCTTATTAACCAGCAGAGTCTGATTGTGACCATAGCGCGTTACTAACCCATCGCCGTGTTCTATTTCCACGAGATGTCCGTAACCGTACCGATCGCCTGACCAGGTCACTATGCCTGCCGCGGTGGCGACAACACCGTCACCTACTTCACCGGCAAAGTCTAATCCGTTGTGCATGGCCGGCTGTCCGGTAAAGGGATCCGTGCGCATGCCATAGTAGGATGATAACCATCCTGTCTCTATCGGGCGTCCCGACAAACTAATCTGTTCATCTATATGGTGCCCGGTAACCAATCTTTCAAGTGCGGCCAGTTGCTGCTGCTTGTGTTTTAACTGACTGCTTAATTCTTTTATCGGCGATAACAACCGCCGTTCTTCGTCTTCCAGCTGACTATTTATGGTGGCTGATGCCAGTCCGAAATCGCCTACCGACTGCTCGTCCACACCCATTGCTTTAGCCAGCACCTGGGTTTTCGCGTCTATTTTATCCAGCGAGTTTTGCATTGCCATCAGTTGCGCCGCCAATGCCTTAACCTGTTCGTCGGTCGCGGCAGCAAGGGAATCTACCTGCTGCTGTTCGGCTTCAAGAATATTCTGGGCAACTTTTACGCGGGCAAGGTTTTCAAAGGAAGAGTCGGTAGAACGGCTGGATACAAGAACAAACAGTGACGATAACACGGTAAGGCTCACGATCGAGCGCACACTGATGCTGCGCCTGATGCGTTTATGCTTACCAATAAATGTCACTGTTAGTTTCATTTTGAAGTCTTTTTTATCGTTCTGCTCTGAGCCAGCGATGCAATAACAGCCAGCTTAATAATCATGGTTCGCTATTCTAGCGACATTCGCCCCTATTAAACAACAAAAAAGCCGCCACGAGGGCGGCTTTTTCAGCATAAAGTATTAGGCCAGAGCGGGTTGCGCGTAGCGAATTGGCGCTTCGTCCTGCGACTCATAGGTGATGTATTCCCAACAATCACGCTGCGCGAGTACCGCATTCAGCAACTTGTTGTTAAGACCATGGCCGGTTTTATACGCCGCCAGTTCACCAATGATGCTGTGACCACCTAAATACAGGTCACCGATGGCGTCGAGAATTTTATGCTTCAGGAATTCATCATCATAACGCAGACCTTCCGGGTTCAGTACCCGGTAGTCATCCAGCGCGACGGCATTTTCCATGCTGCCACCGAGGGCCAGATTGTTAGCGTTCATGTATTCCAGATCACGCATAAAACCAAAGGTACGGGCACGGCTTACTTCGCTCACATAAGAGCAGGAATCGAAATCCATAACCATGTGCTGGCGAGTCTGGCTGATAACCGGATGCTCAAAGTCAATCTGGAAATCAACCCGGAAGCCATCGTACGGGCGTAATTCTGCCCACTTGTCGCCGTCTTCCACACGAACTGGCTTAGTGATACGAATAAAGCGCTTAGGCGCGTTTAATTCTTCAATGCCAGCCGATTGGAGCAGGAACACAAATGGACTCGCACTGCCATCCATAATCGGCAGTTCATTGCTGTTAACTTCAACAATGATGTTATCAATACCCAGTCCGGCTAATGCTGACGCTAAATGTTCCACGGTATGAATACTCACGCCGTCGTCATTATTCAGACAGGTACACAACATGGTATTCCCTACCGCGTTGGCGCGGGAGTGAATGTCCACATGCGGCTCAAGGTCAATACGCCGAAACACGATTCCCGTGTTCGCAGGCGCAGGCCGGAGAGTCATCGTGACCTTGTCCCCTTTGTGCAAACCTATGCCAGTTTCCTGGACTGCATGTTTAATTGTACGTTGTCTAATCATGGCTTTAAAAAACACCTAACCTAAAACGGCCAAACATTATAGTTAGCCATCACTTACTTGTCAAAAGTATCGGTCACTTTATGAACAATTTTAACCCTTTGACCAAGTACCCTGTAAATTTTTGTTTACCGTTCTAGTCCGCTTGCTTACGCAGGAAAGCCGGAATATCCAGGTATTCAAGGTCATTGCCAGGCTGCGCATTTTCATCCGCTTTGAGCGCCTGGTTGCCTTCAGTGCCACCTACCGCACGGGATTCACCGCTGGACTGGAACTCACGGGCTGAAGCACTCAGGCGTGAACCCTCAGAGCTCACCAGCGAGATGTCGGGCTTGCGCTCGGCACCAATCCCGGTTGCTACTACGGTAACCCGCAGTTCTTCGGTCATCTCCATGTCGATAACGGTACCCACTACTACCGTAGCGTTTTCGGAGGCAAATGCTTTAACCGCATTACCCACCGTTTCGAACTCGTCGATGGCGAAATCAGGGCCAGCTGTGATATTCACCAGAATACCGCGCGCACCCGACAGATCGATATCTTCCAGAAGCGGGCTGGCAATCGCTGCTTCTGCTGCTTCTTCAGCACGGTCCGGGCCTGAGGCTGAACCGCTGCCCATCATGGCTTTACCCATTTCAGACATTACAGTACGTACGTCAGCGAAATCCACGTTGATCAAACCTGGGCGGGTGATCAGTTCAGCAATCCCCTGCACTGCACCACGTAATACGTCATTGGCGGCACTAAACGCTTGTAACAGCGGCGTGCCCGGGCCCATCACTTTCAGCAACTTCTCATTGGGAATGGTAATCAGCGAGTCAACGTTGCGAGCCAGTTCATCAGTGCCCTGGTTCGCAAAGTCAGTCCGCTTTTTACCTTCAAATGGAAATGGCTTGGTGACCACAGCAACCGTCAGAATGCCCATTTCGCGGGCAATCTTGGCTACTTCCGGCGCGGCACCGGTACCAGTACCACCGCCCATACCTGCGGTGATAAATACCATATCAGCACCATCCAGCGCCTGGCGGATAGTTTCGCGATCTTCCTGGGCGGCTTCACGACCCTTATTAGGATCAGCTCCTGCCCCCAGACCTTTAGTCACATTTGAGCCAATCTGTAGAGTGACATCTGCAGAAGAGCTCCGTAACACCTGTGCATCGGTGTTTACTGCAATAAATTCTACGCCTTCAATGCTCTGAGACACCATGTGCTCAACCGCATTGCCACCGCCGCCACCGACACCGATGACTTTGATTACGGCTTCTTCGCCGTGGCTATCCATTAATTCAAACATACTTACTCTCCGGTTCTGTACGTCTTTCTAACACTTGAGTTCACCTGCATATTGAGCATTCCATGACTCTCGCTGATAAACCTAAGCGCCCCCTAAAATTTAAAATTCACCTTTAAACCAACTTTGCACGCGCTTGAATAAACCATCCGCCACGCGTTGCTTGCTCGTTTTTTTATTATCTGCTTGCATCTTTCCATAGTGGAGTAACCCCACTGCCGTTGCGAAACTGGCATCGTCAGTATATTCCGACAAGCCAACCATATTCAGCGGACTACCCACCCGCACCGGCATTTGGAAAATTTCTTCAGCGATTTCAACAGCCCCTTCCATCTTTGCGGTACCACCAGTTAACACCAGGCCCGCAGCAATCTGCTCTTCAAAACCACTGTTTTTAATTTCTTTATGTATCAGTTCAAACAATTCCTGATACCGAGGTTCTATGACCTCAGCAAGAGTATGACGAGACATTACCCGCGCCGGACGACCGCCAACGCTGGGTACCTCAATACTCTCTTCCATGCTAACCATGTCTTTTAGCGCGCAGGCATAGTTAACTTTTATTTCTTCAGCATTGCTAATTGGCGTTCTGAAGATTTTTGCAATATCACTGGTAATCTGATTACCGGCTAACGGCACCACCGCGGTGTAACGAATTGCACCATCGGTGTAGATCACAATATCCATTGTGCCGGCACCGATATCCACTACACAGACACCGAGCTCACGCTCATCATCTGTCAGCACGGCATAACTGGATGCCAGCGCCGAGAAAATGATTTGATCGGCTTGCAACTCGCAGCGCTCAATACATTTCACCAGGTTTTTCGCCATATCGTCCGCACAGGTAATGATATGGGCCTCGGCTTCCATTCTTACCCCTGACATGCCAATCGGGTTTTTAATGCCCTCCTGCACATCAATGGTAAACTCCTGTGGCAATACATGCAGTAACCGACGTTCTGCCGCAATGGGTACCGAGCGTGCCGCATGGACCACGTTATCCACGTCTTCCTGAGTCACTTCCTGATTGTTAATCGGTACCATGCCACTTTCGTTCTGGCATTTCACGTGCCGTCCGGAAATCGACATAAACACAGAAGAGACGTGACAATCGGCCATCAGTTCCATTTCGTTTACTGCACTTTGAACAGACTTCACCACCAGGTTCAAATCGTTCACACCACCCTTATCCATACCACGGGCAGGATGGGTACCGACACCTACGATACTAATTTGCTCATCGTCGAGTAACTCGCCGAGGACGGCCTTTACACGGCTGGTGCCGATATCCAGTCCTACAATCAAATTACGTTCTGCCGGTTTAGACATATGCCGCTTATCTCTTATTAACTTTTAGTCTGATTAGTATCAGTTTCATTTTGCCAGCCTACGGCCAGCCCTGTGTCGTAACGTAAATCCACGTAGCTGACACCCTTAGGTTGCTCACTCAGTAACGGGTAAACATCCACAAATCGTTGTAAACGGTCAATAAACTCCTGTCGACCAAGGTTTATCTCAATCCCGTTTACCAGTTGTACCTGCCAGGCAAAGCGCTCTGATAACGACAACTCTTCAATATCCAGTTGCCGGCTACGCAGTAACCGCTGCATGGCGTTAAATCCTTCTAATGCCGTTTTCTCACTGCCGCCCGGGCCAAACAGACGCGGTAAGCCTAAATTTTTACCCTCAGCGTTAAAGCTTTCGCCATAAGGGTTGAGCATTAAATCTTCATTCCATCTGGCTACCGGTGTTTGCTCCACCAGGTAAACCTTTAGCCGGTTAGGCCACTGTTTGCGTACCGACGCCCGGTACACCCAGGCCTGTTCTTCCAGCAGCCGGTGAATGTCGTTCACATCCAGCGCAAAAAAGCTGCCAGGCTGAGACTGCCGGATAAGCCGCTCCAGTTTCAGTACGTCCAGTTGTTCAAACTGCCCGGAGAAGTCAATGACCTGCACCGGTGCCTGTTGCTCGTCCTGCATCCAGTTATAGGTATGAATGCCACCGCTTATCAGCAACACCAGCAACACGGCTAAAAAAGCAATGCCGCCCCAGGGCGCCTGGCGTTGTTCTGCTGACATTCTCGGGTTACTCCATACTGGTTGCCAGGATAGCTAAAACTAAGTCTGTAAAACTAACCCCGGCTGCAGCCGCGGCCTTGGGAACCAGACTTTTCTCAGTCATACCCGGCACCGTATTGGCCTCAAGCAAATAAAACTCACCAGATTGTTTGTCCTGCATCACATCTACCCGCCCCCAGCCGGTGGCCGATAGCGCTTCAAAGGCAGATGCACACAGCGTTGCCAGATATTGTTCGTCTTCATCAGACAAACCACTCGGGCAAAAATATTCGGTCGTATTATCCTGATACTTAGCCGAATAATCGTAAAATATATGCGGGGTTGACATGCGGATCGAAGGCAAAGCCTGACCTTGCACAACGGCAACGGTATATTCAGGTCCTTCAATATACTGCTCCAACAAGACTGTATTATCGTATTTGAATGCGTCTTGTATGGCAGTCGCGAGTTGTTTAGCGCTAGTCACTTTGGCCATCCCGATGCTCGAACCTTCCCGAGCCGGTTTAACCATGACTTTTCCCCCTAATTTATTCATTATAGCGCCGCATGATCCAGCTTCAAAGCGACTTTTTACAGCAATTTCATATTTCGCGGTGGGAATATTCAGGCATTGCCAGATTTGCTTGCTATGGATCTTATCCATCGCCAGTGCTGAACCCAGTACAGAGCTACCTGTATAAGGTATTTTGAGCTGCTGTAAAGCCCCTTGCATGCTGCCATCTTCACCGCCACGACCATGTAACATTATCAGTACACGATCGACTTTTTCATTTATTAATTCAACCAGTTGACGCTCAGCCGTATCGAAAGCAATGGCCTCCACGCCAGCCCCTGTAAGGGCTTTTAAAACAGCCTCGCCGGATCGCAAGGATACTTCCCGCTCAGCCGAGTCTCCGCCATACATAACAGCAACACGCCCGAAGGCTTGCGGGGCATAAGTTTTAAAGGCCATTACTGCTCCTCCTGCTGCATGACTTGCGGGTTTAACTGCATTGCCGCCAGTTTCCTGGCCAGTTGGCCTACGTTACCGGCGCCCTGCGTCATCACGATATCACCATCCTGCAACTGATTAGCAAAAATGGCAGGCAATTCACTGTGCTCGCTGACATAAACCGGCTCTAACTGGCCGCGGGCACGGATAGAGCGCGCCAGTGAGCGACTGTCTGCGCCATCAATAGGCTGTTCGCTGGCCGCATAGACATCCAGCAGTAATAAGCAATCCACCTGAGACAGTACTTCCACGAAGTCTTCGTACAAATCACGGGTTCGGGTGTAACGGTGCGGTTGATAAATCATTACCAGCCTTTGATCCGGCCAGTTGTTGCGGGCCGCTTCAATGGTCGCCGCCACTTCCGTTGGATGGTGGCCGTAATCGTCCACCAGGGTCACCTCTCCCACACTGGTATCAAACTGTCCGAGCACCTCAAAACGACGGCCAATGCCGCCGAAACCGGCCAGCGCGGCCTGCACTGACTGATCGTCTATCCCTTCTTCCGTAGCCACCGTAATAGCTGCCAGGGCGTTGAGCACATTGTGCTTACCGGTCTGATTCAACTTCACCGGCAGCGGCTCGCGGTCCGGGCGATGAACGGTAAAATGCGCCGAGCCAAAACTGTAGTGAATATCGGTGGCGTATACATCGTTGTCTTCATCCAGACCGTAGGTGATCACGCTGCGACCGATTTGTGGCAACAGCGAACGGATAACCTGGTCATCGCCACACACTACGGCCTGCCCATAAAACGGCAGATTATGTAAAAACTCAATGTAGGTGTCGGTCATTTTACTGAAATCGCCGCCATAGGTTTCCATATGGTCAGCTTCGATATTGGTCACCACACTCATCATTGGCTGAAGGTGCAGAAACGAAGCATCACTCTCATCCGCTTCCGCGATTAAATATCGACTACTACCGAGTCGTGCATTAGTGCCGGCGCTATTTAGCAAACCGCCAATCACAAAAGTAGGATCGCGCCCGGCTTCGGCAAAAATGGTCGCTATAAGGCTGGTAGTGGTAGTTTTACCATGGGTACCAGCCACCGCGATGCCATGACGGAAACGCATTAACTCAGCCAGCATTTCAGCGCGACGGATAATCGGGATACGTTTTTCCCGGGCATACTGAATCTCGGGATTAGCCTCGTTGATTGCACTGGATACCACCACAACGTTGGCATCCACCACATTTTCAGCGCGATGGCCAATGGCAATATCTGCGCCCAGCGCGGTCAGGCGCTCGGTCATTGCACCGGTCTGGATGTCAGAACCGGCAATGTCGTAGCCTTCATTCAACAGCACTTCGGCGATCCCGCCCATGCCGGCACCGCCAATCCCGACAAAAAATATGCGCGTGATCTTTCGCATCTGGGGACTTTGAAAAGGCGTTTCCAATACCATCTACCGCTATCTCTCTCTGGTTAAAGCTTCACAGGCATCTGCCACCTGCTGAGCTGCATTGTAAGGTGCAAACTGTTTCGCATTGGCCGCCATCCTGACACAGTCATCGGGATTTTCCAGCCAGTCACGCAGAATCACCGGTAATTCCTGGCTAAGTGCCGATTGTGCCACCACTTTGGCGGCATTCTGGTCGGCCAGATAGCGCGCATTCAGGGTTTGATGGTCGTCTACGGCATGAGGCAGCGGCACAAAAATGGCTGGTTTACCTGCACCGGCAACCTCTGCCACGGTTAACGCCCCGGCCCGACAGACAACAAAATCAGCCCACTGATAAGCCTCGGCCATATCAGTAATAAATTCATTCACGGTCACCTGCTTGTCGCCATAGGCACTGCGCACGGTTTGTTCGTTGCCTCTACCACACTGATGGCGGATCTCCAGTTCAGGAAAAGACTGACAGATCACCGGCAACTGTTCGTTCAGTGGCCGCGCACCTAAACTGCCGCCCACCACCAGCATGCGCATGGGTTGTGAAGTTTGACGTTTAGGCTCAATGGCGAGAATTTCATCCCGCACCGGGTTGCCCACAGCCTGGCATTTTGCTTTAGCACCGGCGAAGTACGGAGCCGCCGAAGCAAACCCAAGCATGACTTTTTTAGCAATGCGGGCAAGTAACTTGTTCGTCATGCCAGGCACCGCATTTTGTTCGTGGATGACAATCGGGATGCCGAGGCTTTTCGCCGCAACGCCGCCTGGCCCGCTGGCATAACCGCCCATCCCGATAACCACATCCGGTTTCAGTTTTTGCAGCACTTTGCGGGCGTTAAACAAGGATTTAATCAGCGCCAGTAAGCCCGATACCCGGGCAGCAAGACCTTTACCACGCAACCCTTTAACCGGGATAAAATGAATCGGGAAGCCATGGTCCGGTACCACCTGGGCTTCCATACGTTCTGCCGTACCCAGCCAGTCGATGTGCCAGCCGCGGCGCTGTAATTCATTGGCCACCGCAATGCCGGGAAATACATGCCCGCCGGTACCACCAGCCATCACCAGACAACGTTTACTCATCCTCCGGCTCCTGTGATAAACCCTGGTCGTTGGCCTGAAGCGGTTTCATGGCCGCCTTCACTTTCGCTTTACCTTCCCGCTTGCGGCCTTTATCCAGCGCCTGAACACCTGCTACCCGTAATTCAAAATCAATCCGTAACAACACAGCCACGGTAACCGACATGATAATTAAACTTGAACCACCGTAACTCACCAGTGGCAGCGTTAACCCTTTAGTGGGCAAAATGCCGGCACTGGCGCCAATATTTACTGCGGTCTGGAAGCTGAACCAAATGCCAATGGCATAGGCCAGAAAGCCTTCAAATGCCCGTTCACTGGCCAGTGCCTGATTACCAATTTGCAGCGCCCGGATAACCAGCCACAGCATCAGCAACAGCACTACCATCACTCCGGTGAATCCTAGCTCTTCGGCTAGAATAGCCATGACAAAGTCAGTATGCGCCTCGGGCAGGAATTCGAGCTTTTGTAAACTATTGCCCAGTCCCTGCCCGAACCAGTTACCGCGCCCGTAAGCCATTAAAGACTGGGTCAGCTGATAACCGCTGCCGAATGGATCGGCCCAGGGATCCCAGAACGAGGTAACCCTTGCCAGCCGGTACTCAGAATCAACAATCAGGGCAACCACGGCTAACACCCCGGCAAACAGCAAAGCGAAAAACTGCCACAGCTTGGCACCGGCTAAAAATAACAGCCCCATGGTGGTGGCCAGCATTACCACTACAGTACCCAGATCGGGCTGCGCCAGTAACAACAACGCCAGAATAAAGAACACGACCAGCGGTTTAATAAAGCCTTTCAGATTTTCTGTGACTTCATCGTAACGCCGGACCATATAGCCCGCCAGGTAGCAGAAGAAAAACAGCTTTGCCGGCTCTGCCGCCTGTATCGTAATGGGCCCGACAACCAGCCAGCGGGTAGAACCATTAACGTTTCTGCCTATCAACAGTACCGCCACCAGCAAGCCTATGGCAGCCAGTAACATATAGGGGTTGGTCACCCGCCAGAACTGCATGGGTAACTGCACAGTAATCATGGCAGCGATAATGGCGCCAATCAGGTAAATACCGTGACGAATTGAGAAATAAAACGGATTGTCATGAAGTCGATCGGCAACCGGCATGGAGGCGGAGGTCACGATAATCAGACCAATCGCCATCAGAGCAAACGCTACTAACACAATGCCACCGTCAAACGCCGGAGCACTGGTGTTTGGCTTATCGTGGCGCGCGGCGAAAAGACCGGCCAGCTGGGAAGTTACGGCATTCATGCTGATAACTCCTCTACCGCCTGCTGAAAGACCTCAGCCCGGTGCTGGTAATTTTTAAACATATCCAGGCTGGCACAGGCCGGCGACAATAGTACTGTATCGCCGGGCTCCGCCAATGAAAACGCTTGCTGAACAGCCTGCTCAAGACTTTCAACATAAAAGCCGTGCGCAGCTATATCACTGAGCACCCGTCCATCTTTACCAAGGGCAATGACTACATCCACATGAGCTGATAATACCGGTGCCAGCTCGCTTAAATCGGCGCCTTTCGCATCGCCGCCGGCAATAAGAATCAATTTACCTTTTGTGCTGCCGGTCAGCCCTTGCAGGGCCGCTTCGGTGGCGCCAATGTTGGTTGCCTTTGAATCGTCGATAAAACTCACGCCCGCGACTTCGGCAATTTTAGTGCAGCGGTGCGGCGCACTCTTAAAAGACTTCACTGCCTCGGCGGCAGCGGTCATATCCTGACTAAAGACACTGACCAGCGCCAGTGCCGATTGAATATTAAGAGCATTATGCAAACCTACCAGCGCGGTATCAGCTAGCGCCAGTAGGGACTTGCCGTTATGAGTAATGGTTTGCCGGGCTGCATCCCAGCCAAAGTCTTCGCTGGCCTGGGTCAGGCCGGTGGCTACTTTGGTCTCAACGGCCGTCATCGGCATGGTATTGCTGTCATCGCGGTTAACCACAGCTACCCGGCAATGGTCAAAAATACGTTGCTTGGCTTCACTGTACGCTGCCAGAGTATGATGACGGTCAAGATGATCAGCCGAAATGTTAAGTATCGCTCCGGCAGAGAGCGCCAAACTAAGGGTGGTTTCCAACTGGAAACTGGATAATTCGAGCACTGAGATATCCGCTTTGTGCTGCAGTGAGTCCAGTGCCGGCAAACCTACATTGCCGGCAGCAATGGCATTAAAACCCAGTTGCTGCAGAATGTGCGTGGTTAACAAGGTAACGGTAGTCTTGCCGTTGGAGCCCGTGATACCAATTACCGGCTGATTCACTGCATGGGCAAATAATTCGATATCGCCAATCACGCTCACACCGGCTTGTCTGGCTCGTGTAACTTCCGGTAAATCGGTGGCGATACCGGGGCTAAGCACCAGGTGGGTTACCCCTTGCCAGTAATGTTGCGGCAATTCACCACAGGTGATATCAGCGTTTACCTGAGCAGCCAGCTCCTCGCTGACACTAAAGCCGGCGCGGGTGTCCCACACTTTAAACGCTACTGACTGTTGTTGCAGATAGCGCACACAGGAAAGACCGGTCTGTCCGAGACCGGCAATAACATACTGTGGTAAACGCGCTGTTTCAGTCATAACCTATCGTAATTTCAACGTTGCCAAACCAATCAGTACCAGAATCAGCGAGATGATCCAGAATCGCACAATCACCCGGGGTTCCGGCCAGCCTTTTAATTCGTAATGATGGTGAATAGGTGCCATGCGGAAAATGCGTTGCCCGCGCAGCTTGTAGGAGCCTACCTGCATGATCACCGAGACGGTTTCCATTACAAACACGCCGCCCATAATAATTAATACGATTTCCTGACGTACGAGCACCGCCAGCACGCCCAGCGTACCGCCAAGTGCCAGCGAGCCTACATCGCCCATAAATACCATAGCCGGATAGGTGTTAAACCATAAAAAGCCCAGCCCGGCGCCTACAATGGCGGTACACACAATAACCAGTTCACTGGTTAGCGGGATATGCGGAATATTCAGATAGCCTGAAAAGTTGGCGTTACCGGTCACGTAGGCAAAAATAGCAAAGGCCCCGGCGACCAGGATTGTTGGCACAATGGCCAGGCCATCGAGCCCGTCTGTCAGATTAACCGCGTTACTCGTGCCTACCAGGGCAAAGTACACAATGGCAATATATAAAATGCCCAGTTGTGGCAGTACCTCTTTAAAGAAAGGCACCAGTAAGGCCGTTTCTTCCATGGTTTGTGCAGAGGAATACAGATAAAACGCGACGCACAGGGCAATTACCGATTGCCAGAAATACTTCCAGCGGGCAATCAGGCCTTTTGAGTCCTTACGGACCACTTTTCGATAATCATCAACAAACCCGATAATGCCAAAGGTAACCACCACAAATAAGGTCACCAGCACATAGGTATTGGTTAAATCTGCCCATAGCAGCACACTGATGACAATCGCCGCCAGAATGAGTAAACCGCCCATGGTGGGCGTACCAGACTTGGATAAGTGGGACTCAGGGCCATCGGTGCGCACCGTCTGCCCGATCTGCATCCGTTGTAACCAGCGGATCATCTTCGGCCCAATAATTATGGCAATCAACAGCGCCGTCAGCGTACTCAGGATCGCTCTTAGCGTGAGGTACGAGAAGACGTTAAAGCCAGATTCAAATTGTGTCAGCCAGTCGGCGAGCCATATTAACATGCTATTTTCTCCCGCCGACGACTAAGCTTTCCCAGCGGCGATTTCTCCAACGCCGCTATGACATTTTCCATTCTCGCGCTGCGAGAGCCTTTCACCAGAATCGTCAAGTCTCTTTGCTCATGGCCTAAGTCCTGCTCCAGCGCCTCGATCAGAGCGGCTTGCTCGCTAAAGTGATAGCCATTCTTACCAAAGGCTGTTGAGGCACTCTGACTCAGCACCCCGGAGGTATACAAACAGTCGATGAATTTCTCTTTGGCATATTCGCCAACCTGTTCATGGTAGTAACGGGCCTTTTCGCCCAGTTCCGCCATATCACCCAGGACCAGTACCCGCCGGCCAGAGAAGCTGGCCAGGGTGTCGATAGCCGCTTTAACAGATCCCACGTTGGCGTTATAGGTATCGTCCAGAATCCGTACCTGCTCAGTGAGCGGCACTACTTTTAGTCGCCCGCCAACTGCTTGCATATCCTGCAAACCATACTTAACGTCTTCCAGCGTAGCTCCAACTGCCATGGTCAGCGCCGCAGCAACCAGTGCATTACCCACGTTGTGCATGCCCGGTACAACCAGGCTAATATCAGTATTGCCCTGCACCGAGTGCATCTCAAATGCCGCGCAGCCATTTAAATCAATGGTGATGTCGGTAGCATAAAAGTCGGCCTGGGCATTATGGTTATCCGGCGAAAAGGTTTGCACCGGCTGATATTTCAGTTTACCCAACCAGAATTCAGCAAACTGACTGTCCTGGTTAACAATGGCCAGGCCTTTTTCGCCCAGCCCCTTAAAGATTTCGCTTTTGGCCCGGGCCACACCAAGTAAGCTGCCAAAGCCTTCGAGATGGGCTGCTGCTGCATTGACAATGGTTGCTACATCCGGTTTTACCAGATCGGTAGTATAGGCAATCTCACCAAGATGGTTAGCGCCCATTTCCACTACCGCGTACTCATGTTCCGGAGTCAGGCGCAGTAAAGTGAGTGGCACCCCGATTTCGTTGTTAAAGTTGCCTGCAGTAGCCAGCACATTGCCGCGCCGCGATAAGATAGCCGCGCACATTTCCTTCACGGTGGTTTTACCACTGCTGCCGGTAATACCAATGGTTTTAGGTTTTACTTCTGCTTTAACTGCCGCGCCAAGCTGGCCGAGCGCCAGTTTGGTATCTTCAACATAAATCACCGGCAGTGCGGTAGTCACCGGCTGACTGGCAATAACGGCTGCTGCGCCGGCTGCTTCTGCAGCCTCGACAAATTGGTGACCGTCGAAATTCTCGCCCTTAAGCGCCAGATATACAGCCCCCTGCGTAAGGGTTCGGGTATCAGTGCTTACGGCAGATACAGTGCAGTTTTCGCCACTCAGACGACCTTTTATTTGCTCTGTTATCCACATCAAAGACCTGGTAATCATTTGCTGCACTCCTGCTGCAAACGGGTAATGGCTTCCCGTTCGTTATAGTGTATTTTTTGTTCGCCAATAATTTGATAACTCTCGTGCCCTTTGCCTGCCGCGAGAATAAGGTCATTGCTGCCCGCATTGGTCAGGCAATAACGGATGGCCTGTTCACGGTCGGGGATATCCTGCGCATTTTCAGGGTGATTAAGACCCGCGCGAATATCCTCAGCAATAGCCGAAGGTGATTCTGAGCGACTGTTATCGGTGGTGATCACCAGCGCATCGGCACCTTGTTCTGCGGCTTGCGCCATCAATGGCCGTTTGCCTTTATCACGGTCACCACCACAGCCAAACACACACCAGAGCTTGCCTTTGGTATGCAGGCGCAGGGCTTTAAGTGCCTGACTCAATGCATCCGGAGTGTGGGCATAATCCACTACCACATTGGCATGGTCAGGAAATTCGAATACTTCCAGGCGACCGGCGACTGCCTGCACCTGCTCAATGGTTTTCACCACATTGTCAAAACGCTCGCCCTGACAAAGCAGAGCTGCAGTGGCGCTCATCAGGTTGGCAATATTAAAGTGCCCCAGTAAATCGGTTTGTACCACGGTCGTCCCCCAGGATGTTGCGAGCCTGAACTGGCATCCATCGGGATGGTATTGCACATTTGTGGCAAAACAATAGCGACCTTCTGGCATATCCCGGGCAGGTTCTGGCAACACGGCGGTCCAGACCTTCTGAATCGACTTTTTGGCCTTCTTCGCCCAGGCAAGACTTGCCTCGTCATTATAATTAAGCACCACCGAATGCAGGCCGGGTAAATCCAGCAGGCCTAGCTTTGCCTGTGCATAAGCCTCCATGGTGCCGTGATAATCAAGGTGATCCCGGGTCAGATTGGTAAACACCGCAATGTCGGTTTTCACCTGCTTGAGGCGATTTTGCACCAGCGCATGAGATGATGCTTCATAAGCCACCTGATGGACTTCCTGCTGCACAAATTCGGCCAGTAAATACTGCATAGAAATGGCATCAGGTGTGGTATTACCGTTGGCTGGTGGCTTAAAGTCGGCATCGTCCCGGTAAATACCACTGCCCAGCGTACCAATTGACGCGGCGCGGTGACCCAGCAGATGTTTCATCTGGGTAATTAGCTGCACCACAGAAGTTTTGCCGTTGGTGCCAGTTACTGCGATGGTGGCCAGTTTATTAGCCGGATAGTCATAAAAAGCGGCTGCCAGTGAGGAAAGCAAGTCAGCCAGCCCCCACACCTTCACAATAACCGTATGTTCACGCATCATGACCTGACCGTGTTCACCGGCTTCTTCTGCTTCAGCGAGAATAGCCCGGGCACCAAGACTGATGGCTTGTGGAATAAAGTCACGTCCATCACGGCTGTGCCCTTTAACTGCAACAAATGCCAGCTTCGGGGTCACCTCACGGCTATCCAGCGTGAGTCCGTGAACACGGATATCCGGTGCATTAATACCAAATTTAATCAACAGTGCATGCAGACTTTGCATAAACGCGTTAACCACCATTGGTCGACCTCTCTACCACTTGTGTGGCACTTACCTGACGATCATCCGGTGCAATATTCAGCAGCTGTAACGCACCACCCATAATTTCAGAGAACACCGGCGCAGCGGTATCGCCGGCATGATAGAGGTCACCACCAGGTTCGTTGATCAGCACAACGGTGACCAGTTGCGGGTCGTTAAGCGGGGCTATACCGGCAAAGATATTAACGTACTCTTCACCGTAACCACCGGCCACAGCTTTGCGGCTGGTGCCGGTTTTACCCGCTACCCGGTAACCCGGGATCCGGGCTTTAACCCCGGAACCATCTTCCTGCGTAACAGTTTCCATCATGGCCATAATGGCTTTGGCATTTTGCTCGCTGATCACCCGTTCGGCACCGGGCTTGTAAGCCTGATTATCGGTGTTCTTAACAATGTTAAGCGGCCGCTTAATACCACCCGACGCTATGGTTGAGTACATTCTGGCTAACTGGGCGGTAGTAACGGAAATGCCGTAGCCAAAAGATAAGGTAGCCAATTCAAACTCAGACCAACGACTACGTTCGTGAAAGATCCCGCTGCTTTCGCCAGGCATATTGATGCCGGTGTCCGACATCAGGCCCATGTTGTAATAAGTGTCCAGCAGGAATGGTTTGGGTACCGACAAAGCCAGTTTCGAGGTACCCATATTACTGGAATGCTGAATGATTTCTGCCAGGCTAAGTTTGCCGTAATTGCGAAAATCCTTTACCAGACTGCCACCAAGGCGCATCCAGCCTGGCGAGGTATCCACGATATCGCCCACTTTTACCGCGCCAAACTCCAGCGCGCTGAGTACCGCCAGTGGCTTTAATGAACTACCGGGTTCAAAGGCATCCGTGATCACCCGGTTGCGCATCCGCCGCGGCGAGATATCACTGCGGTCATTAGGATTAAAAGATGGTGCGTTAACCATCGCCAGAATGTCACCGCTATGCACATCAATCACGATGGCTGAGGCTGAGCTGGCCTGGTAATAGAGCATCGCTTCTTTGATTTCACGATAGGCCAGCGCCTGAATGCGCTGATCAATAGTCAGTGTCAGATTGCCTGCGGCTTCGCCATCTTTGCTCTCCAACACTTCCACCTGACGCCCCTTGGCATCGCGGCGAATCTTTCGGGTGCCCGGCGAACCGGTAAGCCAGTCGTCGTATAACCGCTCGAGCCCTTCGATGCCTTTGTCGTCCACGTTAGTAATACCGATTAACTGCGCGGCGACTTCGCCGGTTGGGTAATAACGGCGTGATTCCTTACGCAAATAAACGCCCGGGATTTCCAGTTTTTCGACATAATCAGCCATCGCCGGCGACACCTGACGCTGCAAATACACAAAGCGGCGTTTCGGGTTGCCGACCTTGCCCACCAGCTCATCAACGTCCTGCCCCAGCACTTCGGCCAGCGCCAGCCAGCGGCGGGTTTGATTGAGTCCATTTTGCTCATTAATAATTTTTGGATCGGCCCAGATAGCTCTCACCGGCACACTTACGGCCAGTTCTACGCCGTTACGATCGGTGATGAGTCCGCGGTATGTCGGGGTATTACGGGTTCGCAGGGTGCGACTGTCCCCCTGTTCAATCAGTGCATCCGGGGCGATAACCTGAATAAAAGCGGTACGTACCGCCAGGATCAGGAAGACCAGAACAATAATGCCCACTACCAGCACGAAGCGCCACTGCATAGGACCCGGACGGGTATTAATTTTTGCCCCGCCAGCCCTGGCTTTGGAATTCTTTAATGTGATCGCCGTCATTTTATCCGCACCACAACCTCGTCATCCACATCAGGACGATGCATGTCGAGTTCCTTCTGAACCATGGCTTCGATTCGGTTGTGCTCGGTTAGGGCACGTTGTTCCAGCACCAGGTTTCGCCATTCCACGTCGAGCTGATCTTTCTCTCGCATCAGCTCCTCCAGGGCAATATTTTGCTGGCGATTGTGGTGCGTGCTGAGGATCACCGCCAGGGCGCTGGCGATAACCGCTATAAACAACAAAACCCGCAGCTTATGGCGGGTCAATTCGGTAACCAGGATGAGGAGGAAATTAAAGTTGGTCGTCGAACCGGTCATCGTTTTTCCGCCACCCTGAGTACCGCGCTGCGGGATCGCACGTTATGTTTGAGTTCTTCCTCGCCAGGCTTAATGGCTTTGCCAATGAGGGTTAACACTTTGTCGGCGTCGATTTCTGCCTGGGTTACCGGTAGCCCCGGTGGCAATGCTTTGCCCTTGCTCTGCTCCTTCATAAAACGTTTTACCAGACGGTCTTCCAGCGAGTGAAAGGAAATCACAGCCATACGCCCGCCCGGACGTAAAATACCGGTTGCGGCTTTAAGGCCCACCCTCAGTTGCTCCAGCTCCGCGTTGATGTAAATTCGAATGCCCTGAAAAGTGCGGGTAGCCGGGTGCTTGAATTTGTCTTTGACCGGCATAGCCTGGTCGATGATAGTCACTAACTCACTGGTGCGGGCCAGCGGTTGCTGCTGACGGTAATTGACGATCGCATGAGCGATTCGCTTGCCGAATTTTTCTTCGCCAAACTCTTTAATTACCTGGGTAATATCCTGCTCATCAGCACTGTTCAGCCAGTCTGCGGCACTCAGGCCCCGTGACGTATCCATGCGCATATCCAGTGGTCCGTCGCGCAGGAAGCTAAAACCACGCTCGGCGTCGTCTAACTGGGGTGAAGACACCCCCAGATCCATTAATACGCCATCAATTTGCTGCGTCAGGCCCATTTGCTCAATCACTTCAGCCATGTCGCCAAACGCCGAATGCACAATCTCAAATCGTTCGTCGTCAGCAAACCGGGCGGCGGCTTCAATAGCCTGGGGATCGCGATCAAACGCAATTAAACGGCCATTGCTGCCCAGTTGTTTAAGGATCTCACCTGAATGACCACCACGGCCAAAGGTGGCATCGATATAAATACCGTCTGTTTTGATGGCCAGGCCGTCCAGGCATTCCTGCAGGAGTACAGAGGTATGCGAAAACGATGCGGTCATAGTGAGAAGTCCTGTAAACGCTCAGTGAGCTCAAAGTTACCAGAACGCTCAACTTCCATATCTTCTTCGATACGTTTAGCCCAGATTTCTGAATTCCAGATTTCGAATTTATTTAATTGGCCAACAAGCAGAATTTCTTTGTCTAATTTGGCATGATTACGTAGGGGTACAGGAATGAGCACACGACCGCTCTTATCCATTTCGCAGTCAATGGCGTAGCCGAGTAATAAACGAATCTTTCGTCTTTCCTGCTCAATGTTGCTGGAAAACTTACTCAGCTTGAGTTCGATTTCTTCCCATTCGGGAAGCGGGTAAAGCAGCAAACAGCTTTGTTGTGTGTCAATGGTGCAGATCAGTTGTCCGGCACAATCATCCAGAAGGGGCTGCCGATGCTTTGTCGGTATAGCCAGTCTCCCTTTGGAATCCAGATTGATTGCGTTAGCGCCGCGGAACATTCCCCTAGCCTTTTGTGTATTGATCTTATTATTCGTGTTTTATGAGATCTAATCTGCAAAACGTTGATTATATGATCCACTATTTGCCACTTTTACCCACTTTTGACAGTTTAGGTATCATTCCTCCCCACTGTCAAGCAAAAACACGCCCTACAGGACGAGTAACAAAATGGGGGAAAATCCCTTATTTTCGGGCTTTGCGCTGAAGTGGCTGATTAGAAAGAAGGAAAAAGGGGGAAAAGTGGGAAAAACCGTCCCCCTTAGAAGAAAAGCTAAGGGGAAGTGGGGATTTAATTCTAAAAAGGTCTGAGATCAGCGGCGAAAAAAATTTATTGCGGCTGGTAATCACGCATATTCAGCGTGTTTTTGATCGCCGGGATCTTATCTTCGCTGTGATGATTAACATACAGCAGCGTGGTATTGCCTTCCCGAGCCAGTAAATCGAGCATGGCCAGCACCTTGCTGCGGTTGATCTCATCCAGGCCATTGCACGGCTCATCAAGAATCAACAGGCTTGGATGTTTCACCATCGCCCGCACGATGAGCAGTAAACGCTGATCGCCAAATGATAATGACTGAAACGGCGTTTTCGCTTCTTGTTCCAGGTCAACCGCAACCAACCATTCCCGGCACAGCAGACGCTGCCTGTCGGTGGGGGTTTTATACAAGCCAATACTGTCGTAAAAACCAGAGCACACAACGTCTGCAACCGAGCAGTTAACCCGGTACTGCAGGTGCAAACTGTTGGAAATAATGCCGAGGTGTTGTTTTATGTCCCAGATGCTCTCGCCACTGCCGCGTTGATAACCAAACACATTCAAATCGTTGCTGTAACAAAGTGGGTTGTCACCGGTGATTAGCGTCAGTAAGCAGGTTTTCCCCGAGCCATTCGGGCCAATTACCTGCCAGTGCTCACCCGGCAAGATAGTCCAGTTAAGCTGCTCAAACACCACATTGTCACCCCAGGCAACCCGGCCGTTATTCAGTCTGACCAGCGGCGCATTAGGGTCGCTGCGCCGGGGCGCATGGCAATCACTGTCGCGTTCCGGCAGCTTTTCGACATTTTGCTGGATATGCATAATTTGTCTGAGCGGCTGCAGTGTAGTGTCATCAAGCGTGTCGCCTTCAATTTGCCAAGCGATGCGACCATTTTGTAAGAACAACAAGCGCTGTGCCCAAACAGGTATTTCACTTACCCGATTGACCACCATAATCAGCGTACAACGGGTGCTGAGCTTATCAAGGTATTGGGCAAATCTGCTTACCGTTTCAACATCAAGGCCATCAAAGGGCTCATCCAGCACCAGCCAGTCAGGTTTCTTAAGCAGCTCCCTGGCTAATAACACCTTGCGCGTCTCTCCGGTGGACAGGGCAAGAAACTCCCGCTCAAGCAGGCTGCTAATACCCAGTAACCCGGCTAATTCGTTCAGCGCTTCTGTTACGCTTTGTTCGTCGGTAAGGCCGTCCAGGATAACTTCTTTAGCCGTGCTGGGGACTGGCACCACATCAAGGATATCAGCGTCGTCTTTGCGGCGCTCCGCTTCAATCACTGCCTGTTGTTGTCCTACACTCACCCAGCCGCAACGGCCACCTGATTGCCGTTCGCCACTAAGTACTTTCCCTTCTCCGGCCAGCACCGCTGCCAGTACCGATTTACCACTGCCATTAAGACCACTGATAATAGTGTGCTGCCCCTTTTCGATAGTCAGTGTCGGAATTTCAACGGTTAAGGTCGCCGATAATTTTACGCTGGGATTTACTAGAGTGAGTGACATGAAAGGTGTTCCACAGGATGGTTCTGGTTAACTGAGTATCAATAAAAAAGGTGGGCTCTCGCCCACCCTTTTTGGTTTTCTTTGCCGTGCAGTAGCTTACTGCTGTGGTGCAGCCTCGGCTTGTTCTGCCGGCGCTGGCTCCATTTGCATGGCTTTGATTGGACTTTCAGCATTGGTAGAAAGCTCGATCAGGCGGTTCAGCTGACCTAAAGACAGCATCATGGCGTACAGTGCGCCCATGAACCCAGCTCTGTGCAGTTCTACCACTTGCTCGTCTGCCAGCTCTACCAGTTTCTTCTCGTCGATGGTAAGGATGCCACCAACGTTGCGGCCCTGGCCGTTGCTGTACTGAACGCGCAGTTGCATTGGGTTTAATAAGTCCAGTTCAACCACTTTTGACACGAACTGCTGGGTCAGCATTTCGCTGTTTGCCAGGTCGCCGAGCAATTGCTGACGGTTGTTCAGGAAGTCAGATGGGTTGCCATCTTCTTTAAACAATGGCTGACCTTCTTCTTTGATCAGGTCACTGTTTTCATCAATGTAAACGCCCAGCTTGTCGCCGTCAGGACGCACGTCGAACGGGTAACGAATGATGTTCATTGGAATATGCGGCGCATTCCATTTGCCATCCTGTAAAAACAGGTTCTGGCCTGGCTCGATGCCCAGCATTGCTACAACGTGGTGTTTATTAGTTTTAGGATCCTGGATGAACACCAGTGGCATAGCGCCGGCTAATTGTGCAAATTCACGAATTGATGCCGCGGCCAGGTGGGTGTTTTTCGCGTATGGAAAAGCAGGATCTACCGCTACTTTCAGATCTTTATGTGTATTTTTATCCAGCGGTACAAAATTCATTGCCATAAGTACTATCTCGATTCAATTGTAATATGTGGTCTGGTATCCGTATCAGACACCAACACCTGTTATTTTTTAGTTAATGAGGGTCTGGCGACATTATTCAAGGGGCACATACCAACAAGTTGGTGTTTTATTTACGATACCCGCTATGGTGCCGGTTTTATGCGTGGACCATCACAGGTAGTCCATCCTGTGCAGGCCACACTTCCCGCCACCTGTTGCTTCTCAGATGCCAGACAACCGCCGGGCAGTATGGCGTATTTGAACTTGCGCGTCCAGCCACCCTACGGTAAGACCGATAAGAGGGTAACCATACAAGATGAATAATACCAATCCGCATAAAAGTTTGCCCACTCAGCAAGACTGTCAGGCTTTCTGGCTAGGCTTGG